>OGSC01000343.1_pt1 | contig 26814 bp, 37 predicted proteins | sample 1573751 | NCBI WGS metagenome assembly OGSC01 (sample SAMN03295840, study PRJEB24534) | human gut metagenome | isolation source: fecal sample 8 from infant 5 | host: Homo sapiens | place: USA: Pittsburgh, PA | collected 2014-07
TATAAAAGAAGATGTGGGAGATACTACAGAAGAAGTTGTGACACAATAGATAAATTATGTACATTTATACTTATTAGTGTGTATTTATAATTTATAGTGTGTATTGTATAATTTCCCAAAGGGGGATTATATATGGCAACTATAAGAAAAAATATTACACTAGATCCTAAAGTGTATGAAGATTTTTGCAAGATAGCTGAGAAAAAAGGGATAAGAATGTCAACTTGGATCAATGCAAAGATGAAAGAGTTCATAGAACAGGAAGGCACTCAATAGGGTGTCTTTTTTAGTTCGCAATAGTGAGTATTTATAGATATAGATACTTGTAAATGGCTATAAATAAGGGCTTGTGAGTATGAATGGATATAATTGTCAATGGATAAAAATTGTGACACAATTAAATAATTCATAAAGGCAGAATAAGGACCATATAGGTCTTTTTATTTTGTCCTTTTTTATAATACAAAAGAAGAAAAGAAGGGAATGGTACAAATGTTAAAACCACCGATTGCAAGAATGGGAGGAAAATCTAAATTAAGAAAAACAATTCTAGAAATGATTCCAGAGCATACATGTTATGTTGAACTTTTCTTTGGAGCAGGCTGGGTTTATTTTGGGAAAAAGCCTAGTAAAGTAGAAGTTGTAAATGATATAGACAAAGAATTAATAAACCTATTTAAAATGATAAAATACCATGCTCCAGAAATAGAAAGATTATTACAATATGAATTTTCAGGCCGAGATATATTTGAAGAATATAAAAACTGCAGTATAGATTATCTTACAGAGATACATAGGGCTGTAAGGTTTTTATATTTAATATCTCAAAGTTTTGCTAGTAAAATGTGTCATTATGGTTATGGAACAACTTCAAAACCTAAACCTCAGATTTTTTATAAAAATGTTTTGAATGATTTAAAGGAAAGGTTAAGGAATACTTATGTTGAAAATCTAAGCTTTGAAAAAATAATAGAAAAATATGATAGACACTATAGTTTTTTCTTTGCAGATCCACCATATTTTGAAACTGAAGGATATAGTAATGAATTTGGAGAAAAGGAACATTTACTATTAAGGGATAAACTTAAAAACCTAAAGGGTAGATTCATTTTAACAATAAATGACCACCCACAAGTAAGGAGATGGTATCAAGGATTCAATGTAAAGGAAGTAGAGGTTAATTATTCTGTATCAAAGGATAAAAAAGGGAGAGGAAAATACAAAGAATTAATTATAACCAATTATTAAATGGAGGTGTAATGTGGAATTAAAAGTATGCGAAGAAAAGCATAAAAGGTTAGAAGAAAAAATAAATGTACATGATACTAGACTTAATGATCATTCTGGTAGGATTGATAAATTGGAACAAAATCAAAGTAGAGTAGATGTAAAAATAGAAAATCTTTGCGAACAGATTAAACAATTAGTAAGCATAATGAAATGGTATGTAGGATTAACAGTAGGGGCTTTAGTAAGCTTCTTTTTTTATGCAATTCAGCATAATTTATTTAAATAGAAAGGTGGCTATATAATATGAAAGAAAATAATATGGATTTTCTAAAACAGTTCTTGCAAATAAAAAAGATAATAGCATTATTGACAACTATAGTATTTTGTATTTTAAGTACAAAAGGAAACTTATCCAGTACAGAGTTTCTTTCTGTATTTACATTAATAATAGGATTTTATTTTGGACAATCCAGTGCTAGACAAGCAGTAAAAGAAAGTAAAGAGCAGGAATAAACCTGTTCTTTTTTATATTAAATTTTTAGGAGGTATTTATATGAAAATAGGAATAGATTGTGGTCATACATTAAGTGGTGCGGATTATGGAGCAGTAGGAATAAAAGCAGAATCTAATTTAACTAGGGAGGTAGGAACAAAGGTAATAAGTAAATTACAAGTATTAGGGCATACAGTTATTAAATGCTATAAGGATAGTTGTAGTAGTCTAAATGATAGTTTAAGTTATAGAACTAATACAGCTAATAATAACAATGTAGATTTATATGTAAGCATACACTTTAATTGTTTTAATGGTAATGCTTACGGAACAGAAATTTTAACTTATGGCGGAAAATCTTTTACAGAAGCATCAAGAGTATTAAATAATATTTGTGCTTTAGGATATACAAATAGAGGGTTAAAAGATGGCTCTGGTCTTTATGTATTAAAACATACAAAAGCTAAAGCCATGCTTATAGAATGTTGTTTCTGTGATAATGCAGGAGATATGAATAGATATAATGCTGAAAATATGGCTAATGCTATTGTTAAAGGACTGGTAGGGAAAACTACAAGCAATAGTACCTCAAGTAACTCAATGGGTAACAATAATGGTTGGATTAATTTAGATGGAAAAACAGGTATAATAAATACACCAAGCGGTGTAAATGTAAGAGAAAAGAAATCTACATCTAGTAGAATATTAGGTACTTTACCTAATGGAGCCAAGGTTAAATTATATAGAAAAGAAGGAGAGTGGATACATATATACTATCCACCACATGGAGGATATGTTTATGGTAAATATATAAGATATTAAATTTTTGAAGGAATTTATAATAATTTGTAGAATAACATACAAAAGATGAAAATATTAACATATAGTATATAAAAAAGAAACCACTGCTGATTGGCGTCAAAGTAGTTTCTATCAAAGAAATATATTCCATTAAGTTGCCTCTATTATATCATATGCTTAGTGAAATATAAATAAAATAATGGAGGAAAATCTATGATACATAGTATAGAGATAAATGATTTTAGAGCTTTAAAAAATGTAAAGATTAAGTTAGGTAAATATATAACTGCTATTTCTGGACGTAATGGTCTTGGAAAATCGACTATTTTAGCTTTAATAGGAAATACATGCGAGTTAAAAGGTAAAAAAACAGTATTTAATACTAATTTTAGAACTGAGTTTAGCGAAATATTTAAAGCTTCTCAGCAGTTTGATTTAAGTGGCTCGAACAAATGCAAGATTAATTTTTCTAGTAAAGAAACTCCAAGTAACATTAACGAGACTAAAATATGTAGAATTTCGTGGCAAGATAATGGTACACGATTTAGGGTTATTCCAGAAACAAAGACAAAAGAGCAAAGAAATAGTAGGAAAAAAGAATGGCCTTCATTATATCTTGGATTATCAAGATTATATCCTATTGGAGAGGTTAAGGATGACCAGTTAAATATAAAAAATGTAAAATTAACTGAAGAAGAAGGAATTTTTTTTAAGGAAAATTATATTAATATTTTAAATTTAAAAACTATAACTTCTAATACTGAGGAAATTTGTGTAGATATAATTGACATAGGTAATAATTCAAGAAAAAAGGGAGTAGGTGTAAGTACATCTAATTATAGTTCTACAACTAATTCAGCGGGACAAGATAATATAGGACAAATTATAATGGGCATAATATCATTTAAAAGATTATCAAAAAGTTATCCTAACTATAAAGGCGGACTGCTGCTAATCGATGAAATAGAAGCTACATTACATCCTATAGCCCAAATTAAGTTGATAAAATTTTTATATAGATCTTGTAAGGAACTAAATTTGCAAGTTGTATTTACTACGCATAGTGTTTCTCTATTAGAAGATTTGTCATTAAAAGTATTATATAATGATGAAATGCTAAATAATAATTATGAAATTTATTACTTAACAAAAAATAACGGACCATTGAATGTTTTAAGAAATCCTGATTTCCCAATTATAAAAAGTGATTTAACGCTTTCTCAACCAGGTGTTAATATATCTAGGATTTCAGTTTATTCAGAGGATGATGAAACAAGATGGTTTTTTAATAAATTAATAGGTAATAACAATATTTATGTGAAAAATATAAAAATAAAATTGTCATGTGATGCATTGCTACAATTGAATAAGAATGATCCAACATACTTTGCAAATATTTTGTTTGTTTTAGATGGTGATGTTCCAGAAAAATTGATAACAAATGTTAATTCAAGTAGGAATATTATAAAATTACCTGGAGAAGTTAGACCCGAAAAGGTTATCTATGATTTTTTATTAAATCTTAGTGCTGATTCTACTCTTTGGGAAGAAGGGATTAAGATAGGATTTTCAAAAGAAAGTATTCAAGAATATGGGCCACTATCAAATAAATATCAAGGATTAGAAAGAGATAAATATAAAAAGTGGTTTAATGATAATTTACCTTTTATTGAAAGTCTAAATGTATTTGAATATTGGGTTGACGAAAATAAAAATGATTATAATAAATTTATAGAAGAATTTAAAAAAAGTTATAATTCTATTGCAAAAAGAAAACTATATCCTCAAATTTAATTGTGATAATAAAAATATATTTGTGTTAAAATTAATATGTTAAAAGGTAATAATTTAGGAGGAAAATCTATGGCTCAAAAAACTTATTCTCCATTAAGATATCCGGGTGGTAAAAGTAAGTTTTCAAGATATGTAAAAAAACTCATCCATAAAAAAAAATTAAATAAATCAACTTACATTGAACCATTTTGTGGAGGAGCAGGTGTAGCACTAGATCTTCTTATAAATGGTCATGTTTCAGATATAATAATTAATGATTATGATAGAGCTATATATGCATTTTGGTATTCTGTAATAAATTACTCAAATGAATTATGCAATATAATAGAAAATACACAAGTAACTATAGATGAATGGCATAAGCAAAAATTAATTCAACTAAATAAAGGTAGTGAAGATTTGCTAAAACTAGGATTTTCTACTTTGTTTTTAAATAGAACAAATAGGTCTGGTATAATAAAAGCAGGAGTAATTGGTGGCTTAGAGCAAGCAGGAAATTATAAACTTGATTGCAGATTTAATAAACAACAAATAATTGATAAGATAAGATTAATAGCAACTTATGCTGATAAAATACAGATATATAATTTAGATACAGGAAAATTAATAGATGATATTATAATTAATTTAAAGAAAAAAAGCTTTATTTTTTTTGACCCACCATACTATAAAAAAGGAGCAAGTTTATATACTAATTTTTATAAGCATGAAGATCACTTAGCATTGGCCAATAAAATTAAAAATATAAAATATCACTCATGGATAGTTACATATGATAATGTGAAAGAAATAAGAGATATGTATAAAGATAAAAGAATGGAAACATATCACTTAAACTACTATGCTCAAAAAAAGTATAAAGGGAATGAAGTTATATTTTATAGTAATACTTTAAATACTGATCACGTAAAACAAATAAAAATAGTAGATAATTTGTAATATTAATACAGAGAAAGTTTGAAGTAATTATAAAGTTATAAAAAATGTTAATAATGAAATGGTGGCAATTATAATATTGCCACCTAAATTTTTTCGCATGATTTGATAAAAAATTATAAACACTAAACCAAGTAATATCAAGGTATACAAGTATGTATAAATTTTATTAAACTTTATCAAAACAAATCAAGGGTTCGATGTCACTAGAAGCTAGCAGGTTGTAGGAGATACTGTAGATGCTAGCGGTTGAAGTATTTTTCATATTATTTAAAGGGATTTTTTAACATTTATAGAATATTAAATATAACGGCTTCCCAATTGGTTAAATATATACTTCCTTACTTAAAGAAAAGAACCCATCTTATATTTTATAATGGGTTCTTTTTTATGAGTTATATATTAAATATCTATTGTTTTCTTATGGGAATTATCTATATTATTAATTTTGTTAAGCTCATTTAAAAAATCTTCATATAAATTTTCCCTATGTTTTTGGCTCTGACCTGTTATAATTTCAACTAATTTACAATGTTCTATACCATTTTTTATGCTAGTTTTCATATCTAAATTATCAGTTGGTGATTCTAAATAACTAAGTTTACCCATAATTTTTTCACGTTGATCTTCAGGATATTTTGATATAGTATTTGTATAAGCTTCCATTACATCCTTTGGAGCATCAACAGGAGGAAAGCCACATAGATTTTTTTTGAAGTCCTCATAAGAAACTCCATATAAAAAATCAGTTTGCATATAGTGATCAAATGTACGTTTTTCAAAGAGCGTCATTTCTTTATAATTATGTTCCTTTATGACTCCTTCATCGCCTGTATATTTTGGTATATAATCAGAAAGATATTTTTTAAATTCATTATTTTTGGTCTGATTATTTTGTTTTATATTATTTTTTTGTATGGATCCTTTAATGTTTAAATATGGTTGAGAATTGCTAATATTATCTATCATAATTTCACTCCCATCTAATCAAAATTTTGATGTAAATATAAGTTTTATATGGATAAAATTATAAACTATCCTTTAATTTCATAATCGATTGAAGTTACTTTAACTTGATAATAAAAAGAGTACAATTTTATTATCAAAGGTTCTTTTTATCTTTACAATATTTTATTTTCCATAAAGTTATCTACTTATTTTTAGTTGGGTGCTCTTTTAAATATAGTTATACTTACATATAGAATATAAACAACATTATATATAGTTTTAATCATAATTAGTTATCATATCTATTTATGTAAGGTTAAAATATAGCTAATAGTTATATACCTAATTATTTTAATAGTTATATGTGGACAAGTAAAGTCTATCTATATTTTACTTTTGAAGGAACTTATAATTAAAATGTAGAAAATAATTATATATCATATTTTTGAAATAAGGAGTTTAATTATGTTACAAGTTATAAAGAAAGAATTTAAAAAATTAGATGATTTGGTTAAATATATAAATAGAATAAGTATTTTTTATGGATATTTAAAAGATTATAAAATATTAGAAGAGAATGATAAATATAATCTATTAATGAATTTTGATGTGCCAGAAGTAAAATTAAACTTAAATCTAGCAAAATTGGTAAGAGGCGAGATTGATGAAAGATATAAAAGTGATATAAAAATGATATATGAAATCAAATCTCCAGAAAGTGTAGAAAAGGAATTTTATTCTATATTCTTTAGCGATTCAGAGACTAGAATCATAATTCAAGGCTACTTTGATTTTGTTATATATGATTTAATAGAAATTAATTATAAAAGCTTAGAAGATTATTTTTTTATTCAACTAAGCAACTTTGAATATGATTTATTGGAATGGGACACAAAAGTAGAAAATGTATTATGGGTTAAAGAAGTTGATTATAAGTTAATATATAATCATTTAGTAAAACTAATTTTTAATAGAGGATACTTGTTGGATTATAAAAGTTTAGAGGAATTAGACAAAGCAATATATTGTAAAATTAAATGGTTAAATAAAAAGGAATTCCAATCCTAAAATAGAATAATTACATATACTGGAATGGGGTGGTATATGTGGTGAAAAATAAACTTAAGGAAATAAGAATGAGAGAATATATGATGGATCAGAAACAATTTTATACAATGTTAGGCATAAGTAAAAGTACTTATAGCCAAATAGAAAATAATAAACAACAAGGTAATATAGAAACAGTATTAAAGATAGCAAAAGCTCTTAGTCGACCAGTTGAAGAAATATGGTTCCTGGAAGACTAGGAGCTTTCTTTATTTTATAAAGTTCTTATATATAAATCAAAGAATATAATTATAAATTATTTCCGCAAAGTAGGAAACTTTTCATAAAGTAGTGCATAGGATATATTAAAAGACACCAAAGAATACAGTTTAAACATTGTATACAGTTATGTTTTAAAAAAATATTAAATGTATCCAGGAGGTGACAATGTTGGCAGAGAGGTTAAGAGTTGTCTTAGAATTTAGGAAAAGTGATCTAAATGAATTACAGCTATATGGCAAATTATTAAAATTTAGCAATCCAGCTGCAGTAGTTAAAGATATTTTGAAAGGTACATTACCAATAAAAATTTTATATGAGGAGGATTAGAAAATGAAAAATACTATAGACTAGATCATCAAAATAAAAAAATAGAATTTTAATTTAGGGATGTTGATTTTTAATAATGCAAAAATACTAAAAATCAATAAAAAATAAAGCCTAATAGAAGGCTAGACTTATCCCAAATTCACTGCTTAATATTTCGCTTGGTTAATGAGCTATCACTCCTTAACACTCGCTACACATTAGCAGTGTATGCAACAAATTTTAAAAAGTTTACTGATTTTAATTAAAATATAGATTATTTACAATATATTAATATTTATTTACAGCATATAGTTTTAATCAATTCTAGAACAACATAAGTAGAAGAACAAAAAAATAAAAATTCCATTAGTATCAAATCCCTTCATAAATTATATCTATATTTTCACCAATTTAATTAATATTATTCAGGAGGTTTATATGTTTTTTAATAAAGAGAGAGTATATTCATTTGAAGAAGGATTTAAGATCCTTAATAAAACCAAAACTGAAAAGATAAGTTTGAAAATGTTACAAGAGCTTAATGATGAAGGTATTTACTTAAGAGAAGGAGATAAATTATATAATACATTAGCTTGTACACTTGGAATTTTAATGTATGCTGAAAAAGCTATAGCTGTTCCAACAACAGGTATTCCAAAACTTGATAAAGGTGGTTGGAAAATGGTGGGTGTTGCTCAATCGGTTATATTTTGGGCTTCAATGATTTATGCATTTAAAGCTTTATTAGAGTTAGCTGTTAAAGGGGAAGGAACATGGAAAAAAGTCGGAACAGGATTCTTAATCTGTGCTATGAATTATCTAATCCCATGGGGTTTTGAGATGATTAGAAGTATTTTTATGTAGGAGGCATAGATATGAGTGTTCAGGAATTTTTACAAAATAAACAATGTTATGCATTAACTAATCCTTTTGATATATCTAATATTGAAATAGTGAAATCTATAAATGAATTTAATACTAATACTAAAGCTTTCTTCGAATCAATAACACGATTTATATATTACATGAAACATCCTAAAGAACTTTCGTGGGTAATATGGTTAGGAGTTGTAGAGAATAGTTTTTGGATATGTATATTTATATGCCTTTTTAGCATTATAGCTTACATTATAGGGTGGAAGAAAGGTAAGTTATGGGCTAAAGGTAGTGTTATAGCTTATATAATAATAATGATGTTTAATAGTGCTTTATAAGGAGAAGGGAATGTTTAATTTTTTAAAAAGAGAGAAGTCAATAAAGATAAGTGATTATTTTGAAATCATACATCCCAAGTATTCTGTATTACAAATAACACCCAATTCAAGCAATAGAAATTATGATACGGAGCTTATTGCTAAAACAATAGCGAATATGTATAGGATGCCATATCAGAGAATAATGAAAGAAGTGAAAAATAAAGGTTTTAAAGTTGTATATAAATTGCCTGCAAAGGTTTTATTTCAAATTAGTATTACTAAAGAAGATTGTACTTTTTATATGGTAGTACCTAAATTATATAAAAACTTATTTATAGAAAAGTGTACAGAAACATGGAAAAGAATAACTGTAAAAGAAGTTGATACTATAGCAATGGATGAAAAAGAATTTAATAAATCTTTAAAATACCAATTGTATTATGAAAAAGAAGACGCTTTAAGTTTAAAAGTTAATAAAAAGACTAATGATCCATTGAATAACATACTGAATGTAATAGATATTATGGAAGAAGAAGATAAGATAGAGGTTTTGTATAATTTTATTCCTGTTAATCAAAGTAAGTGGAAAGGCAATTACAAGGAAACTATGAAGAAAATACAAGCAGGTTTTCCAATAGATAAAGAAAAATTAGATTTTATGGTAATTCTTAAATATATAGGCATAGCCGCAATAAAGTTTATAGACTTTTTATTTGACGTATTTAATGATGTTGTTGGTGATGGGACACCTCGAACACATACAGAAGTGGCTATTACAGCGATTGACAAACTTAGTAATCTTTCCACTATAACAAGAAGAAAAGAAAATGCTGTAGTGCTAGATACGCAGTTATTAGTGTCCAGCGTTAGTGAAGACAAGTCAAGGCAACAAAACAATGCTTTTGCGGTATTAGAATCTTATAAAAATATTGGTCAAGACAATTCGCTGCAATATAAAAAGATTAAAAACAAAATAAAAATAAATCCAACTGATTATGAATTTAGAGGAATTGATAAAAATAGAATGAGTACATTAGAATGTAATAATTTAATACAAATTGCAGGAAGGGAATTATTGCAAAGATTTAAGATTAATACGAAAATAGATGTGCTGGAACATCCTATTCCAGAGGAATTACAAAGTGGATATGTTTATTTAGGAACTTCAAGCTACAAAGGAAAGGAATATAAAGCATATATGAGAGATGAATATAACTTCGGGAACTTAGCATTGCTATTATTAAGTCCTCAAGGTGGTGGTAAAACAACCTTTATTGCAAATATGTGTAAAAATGCAAATGATAAAAAGGAATCTGTAATAATATTAGACTATATTAAAAATTGTGAGTTAGCTAATACAGTAAAAAGAAGTGTAAAAAATGAGGATGTTGTAGAAATAGATTTATCTAAAAAAGAGTATTTTCAAGGATTGGGATTTAATGAAGTTAGATGTGAAGGTGAAGATGAATTTACAATGCTGAAAATGGCTAACATGAAAGCGGAACAGACTATGGCTTTTATAGATTCTATTAATACTGACGGATTACCCTTAACTAGTAAAATGAGAAGATATTTAAGTTCAGCAGCTAATATTGTTTATATAAATGATAATACATCCATAGGTGATGTTATTAAATGTTTACAAAATCATAGAAAAAGATATTACTATATAGATTGCATTAATAATTTATCAGAGGAAAGCCAAAAATATTTTTCTGATATGATTAATAATTTAAGAGAATTGGATGATATAAAAGAAGAAAAAGATAAAAAGACTAAAGAAATAGTTAGCAGAGAAATTGTAGGTACTAAAGAAAGTAAGATAGATGGTATTTTAGATAGAGTTAATCTTATTCAAGAAAATATCTATTTAAAATATATGTTTAATATGGATTGTAGCAACAATATAGATTTTGTTAAAGCTATGGATCAAGGGAAAGTTATATTAATAAAAATGCCAGAGTATTCATTTAACAATCAAATGGTTAAAAATGTATTAGTTACCTTCTTTACATCTAAAATAGTTTTAGCAACAAAACTCAGAGGTGCATTGCATGATAAACCTAAGAGGTGCAACGTGTTCTATGATGAACTATATCAGGCACCAACTGCGGAAAATGTTATATGTTCTGTATTATCTCAATTAAGAAAGTTTGGAACTAAGATTATTATATCAGCTCACTATATGAATCAACTTATTTCCCAACTCAAGAATGAAATTAAAGCTAGCGGAGCTTCTTATATGTTGTTACAAGGAGCGGATAAAAAGAATTTTGAAGAACTTAGAGAAGAAATGAAGCCGTACAAACTTGAGGATTTACTCAACCTTAAACAGTTTCATAGCTTGAATCTTATAAAATATGAAAAAGGTTATGCGAAGTTTATAACTAAATTACCTAAACCATTAAATTAGGAGGACATATGGTTAAATATATAATAATGTCTTGTATTATGGGATTTGCTGGCAATAAACTTTTTAATAAAAAAGATAAGAGTAGTAAAAATTCTATAAAATGGGGATGCATATCAGGCAGTTTATTAATAATTATATATGTGATAGTTTTAAAATTATAAATAGGATCCAGTTAAGGCTCCTTAGTTGTTAATTGAAAATCTACATTAAATATAGGAATCCTAATTATATTAATTTATGGGTCAGTAAAATGTCAGTAGAATGTCAGTGGGAGTATTAAAATTAAAAAAACTTATTAAACTATATTAATATATGTTATTATATGAACATGTTGATTTTACTTAATTGTATGGAGTTGTTAAAATGTGCTAAGGCTAATTAAACTATAAAATAACGGATTCAAAATCCGTCGAGGGTAACTTCGTGCGGGTTCGACTCCCGCCTTCGGCACCAATATAAATATGCTTAAAGACTTTGGATTAGATTTCCAAGGTCTTTTGTTTTATGTTAGTATAATTATTAAAACAAAATAGCATTTATTTAATAATACATTATATTTTTTACATTATACATCAACTTCCTGAATTAATTTTATTTTATCTTCGGCGAATTTTTCAGAAGAAGTTTTTTCTTTATTCAGTGTAAAGGTATCTTTTTTCTCATATATTATTTCCCCATCTTTTTTTATACTTAATACCCCACTAAAATTAAACATAAATTAAGACCCCTTTCCCAAATCGAACATGTGTTCAAGTATATTTTAATATGTTTTAATAAAATTTGCAAATTTTTTAATTAAATTACTTTATGTGAAAATTATTACATATTTATTCTGAAAATGTAATTGTCTGCATACAGAATTTAAGGACAAGTATTTACTTTTTTAGACAAAATAAAAAGCTAACAAACATATATGAGTTACATGTAGTTATAAACATAACATCATGAAATCTCTATATATTTGTTAGCTTTACATATCTGCATTTTAATCTCAGATAATTAATTTTTAGTGTATTTTATTTATTTGGATTGAAATCAAAGCCAGCTTCTTTTAATTTTCTAGATAAATCAGCTTCTTTTTCTAACTCTTTATTTCTTTCCTCTAGCTCTTTAATATAATTTATCATTTGTTCTCTGGTTATTCCATTTGGAAATATGTTCTTATCTAATTCAAATTCATAATTATTCCCATTTATATTAGCTTTAGAAATTATACCATTTCTATTTTCAGATCTTCCTAAAATATAATCTACGGAGCAATTAAAGAAGTCAGCTAACTTAGATAAGGTAAGAGTATCAGGAATTCTGTTACCATTTTCCCAATTAGAAACTGTTTGTTTTGATACATTTAGAAATTTTGCCAATTCAGTTTGATTTAAATCTTTTCTTAATCTTTCACATTTCAACCTATCTTTTATTTCTGCCAACTTTTTCACCCCTTTATTTATACTATATTATAAACCATATGTTGACTTTTTAAAACTGATGTAAACTATAAGAATATTTTTTGGGGAAAATGATAAAATACAGTTGAAAGTATTCTTAATGTTGACTATAATAAAAATATAAATAGTATTCGTATAGTTTACTTAAAAGCAGCTATTAAGGGGGTGAGTTTTATGGCAACAGCAAGAAAACTAAAAGCTTATAGATGCTTAAAAGGTGCAAAACAAGAGAATATAGCAAGACTAATAGGAGTAGCTCTAAATACTTATAATTTTAAGGAAAATGGCAAAAAACCTTTTACTTTAAATGAGGCCAAAATTATATCGGATTTTTTTAATACTACCATAGATGAACTTTTTTTAAAAAGAAATAGTAAACTTTAAGAATACTTGAAAATTTATAGTTTAATATTAAGAGGAATAAATCCTAAGGAGGAGTCCTCAAGTGGCAGTAATAAAAACAAAAGAATATAGAATCATGAGAAACTTATCTATTTCAAAATTGAGTTGCAAAAGTAAAATAGCTAGAAGTTATATTACAGAGTTAGAAGAAGGTAAATATGAGAATCCAGGGTTAAAGGTTATTTGTAATCTATGCAAAACATTAAAAATTACACCAAATGAATTAATTGATCAAGAACTATGGAAGTGGTGGTAAACATAGTAAATCAATAATTATTGGATAAGTATAAAAAACTATATATAAATTATGGATTAATTTAATTATAGAAATATTTTATTTTGTATACTATGGATAAAAAAGAAAGTGGGGATATATTGGCAGAAGTTAAGTGGATAAAGATAACAACTAATATGTTTGATGACGAAAAAATAAAATTAATAGATGCTATGCCAGAAAGAGATACTGTTCATTATATTTGGATAAGGCTTTTAGTTCAAGCAGGTAAAACAAATGCAAATGGATATATTTTTCTAAATGATAATGTTCCATATACAGAAGAAATGCTAAGTACAATTTTTAATAGGCCATTAAATAGTTTAAGGCTTGCGTTAAAAGTACTTAGAGATTTTGGCATGATACAGATACAAGAAGATAAATTAATAAAAATAACTAACTGGTCCAAACATCAAAATATAGAAGGTATGGAGAAAGTTAGACAACAAACAAGGCAAAGGGTAGCTAAACATAGAGCTAAGAAAAAAGAATCATTGGAAGAAGCTAAAGGGGAAAGTCTCATAAGTAATAAAAATAAAAAAAGTGTAATGTTACATGAAACGTTAAGTAACGGTAGAGATATAGATATAGAAGATATAGATATAGAAATAAAAGAAGATAGAAAGAGTGATATAAGAAAAAATTTAGATAAAATCAATGAAGTATATTTTAATACTTTTTATAGGCAAATAAGTGCTACTTATTTAAATCAAGTATTAAAAATTATGGCTAAAGAAGATTATACTGATCTATTAATATATGCATTAAATATTACAAAAAAAAGAGAACAGGAACAGGGCAAAATAAAAGGCTTTAAATATACAATGTCAATTTTGGAAAGCTGGATAAATAAAGGATATAAATTACCACAAGATGTAAAGAAAAACGAGATAAGTAAGAAATGGAGGGAAGGCGAGGTATATGAAACAAGTAGGAGAAGCTTTGGAGAAGACCTTAAAAAACAAGGAATTGGATTATAATATTGCTGGTCAAAATGAAAAAGTTGAAATATGTTCTGTATGTGGAGAAGCTATTGAAAAGATTACTTATATTCCAGGGTTAAATAGGTGTATAAAAGGTCCTGTAATGTGCAAATGTAAAAGGGAGGCTCTAATAGCAAAAGAAAAAGAAGAAATAAATAAAGAAAAGCAATTAAGATTAAAAAGGATTATTAAAAATAGTTTAATAGATGAAAAATTTAGAAATAGTAAATTTGAAAATTGGGATTTTACTAAAGGTAATGACAAAATGTATAAAATAGCTAATAAATATACTAAAAAATTTGAAAACATGAAAAAAGAATCTGTAGGACTGTTATTATATGGTTCCCCAGGAAATGGTAAAACCTATACTGTTGCATGTATAGCAAATTGTCTTATAGAAAAAATGTTACCAGTTATATGTGTAAATGCAGATAGCTTATTGAATAGAATTAAAGACACATATAAAAAATGGGGGAAAGAAGTAGAAGAAGATGTATTAAGAGGATTAGATAATGCAGATTTATTGATAATAGATGATTTAGGGACAGAGCAGGATACAGAATGGACTAGAACTAAAATCTATAATATTTTAGATAGTAGATATAGAAATGGATTACCACTTATAATTACAACAAATTTATCTCTTATGGAGCTTAAAAATAGATATGAAAAAAGGACATACTATAGAATTTTAGAAATGTGCACTCCTATTTTAAATGATGGTAAAAATATAAGAGAAGAAAAGGCTAAAGAGAAAACAGAAATATTAAAAGAATTGTTAAATTAAGAATATTGATTGTCTTGAATAATATAATAGAAAATTAAGTATGGTGGAGGGATAAGATGTCAACTGTATTAGTTAAGGAAGTAGAAAATAAAGTTTTTGAGGAGATAGAGTCATTTAGAGAAGAAAATAAAGTACTGAAAATTTTATTAAAAGAGTATGTAAAGAAAAGCATAGATTATGAGAAATTATTAAAGGAAAGTATGAATTTATTAGACAAATATCAAGAGGAATTAGAAATTTTAAGAGTTGGAAAAAATAGATGGACGGATGAAGTGGTCAAGCATTACTTTAGAATAAAAGACTTGCAAAAATCTCTAGATAGTATAGGAAAAGAAATAATGATATATGAGTTAAATAAAAATAATAAGAAATGTAAGAAAATATATAAAGTTTAAACTAAAAGGCAATTCTAAAGATCTTTAAAGATATCAAAAAGTAGCATTATAATTATGGAAAATATAATAAAGAATTATTATAGGAGGCTAGATATGTTGGATAAAAAATTATATACAAGAACAGAAGAAAGATTATATAGGTATTTTAGAAGTAAAAAAGAATTGAGTAAATTAAAAAATAGGGTAAATCATCTTTCTAATAGAATAGAAATTATAATGGATAAAATTAAAAATAATAATGTAACATTAGAAGAAGAGTCTAGAAGTAGAACATATGATGAAATAGTACAAACCTCTAGTAATGGAACAAGCTATGCGGAGAGGGAGTTAGTAAGGCAAATAGAGAGATTAGAAATAGAACTAGGAGAAAAAATTAAGAAGAAAGGAAAAGTAGAATATAAAATAAGAGAAATAGAAGAAGAAATATCCGTAATGGAGGATAACCTTTCATCACTAAATGAAGAAAATAAAAAATTTATAGAGTTTAAGTATGGAGAAAATAAAAGTGTAGATTGGATAGCTATAGAAATGTTTGGAAGAGCAAGGAGCACAGCTTATAGAAAAAAGAATGAATTAGTAGAACGTGTAGCACAATTGAATAACCTTATAGTATAAACAGAGTTCTTGGCTTCAGAGGGAGTTTTTACTCTCCCTAAAGGATAACGACTTCTTAGGAGTTTTACTCCTTAGAAGTCGTTATCCTTTAGGGGAAATCGTTATCCAGGGACGTAACCGCTCTTTACTTCCACTTTGAAGAAGATGGGAGTATTAGAGCGGGTAATCATCGGATAAAAATATTTTGGGACAAAAATGGGACAAAGTTGGGATAAATAAAGTATTGAAATGAAATATAATAGTATTATAAAAATAGCAGAGGTTTTATTGTATAAGACAACTGCAAAGTATTCATTTAAAAAATAAGTGAATAGTATGAAAGCAAATTAAAATTTACAGCCTTTAAGAATAAGTTAAAAAACTAAATAATTTGGATTGAAAATTTTATCATCCTTAAATAGTGCATTAGATTCGCAAAATAAGTTTTAATGCTTATAACTTCTTATAAGTAAAGTTATAAATTAAGACTTTTATAAAATCTAATGCTTATTTATTTCAAGAAAACTTAAAGGTTGTACAGTAAGCATAGGAGGTGAGCTATATTCAATAATTTATCATAATGAGGATGATTTAAGGTTATGTAATAGGCTGACTAAATAAATGATTAAACTATTGTTAAAAATATTTGCAGAAGAATTAGTAACCTTAAACAAATAAAATTTAATTGAGGAAGGTGAGAAAAAGTGAGAACACCTTTAGAGATTTTGAAATTTAATTTACAAGAAAAACAGTATCCTTATTTTGAGGATAAGGAGCTAGAATTGCTATTAGAAATCAATAATAATGATGTAGAAAAAGCAAGCTATAAAGGGTGTATTCTTAAGGCAATTGCAGATGATGGCATAGAAGTTGCAGGTATAAAATTACAAAGCAATAGGGTTTATTGGTTAACCTTAGCAGAACATTTCAAAGAAGAGCAAAAGATTCTAAAGAATCAGACCCCTATGGAAAGAGTTGATGAACATTAATGAATAATATAAATAGGGCAAAAATAAGCAAAAATATATATGAACAGCTAGAAAAAAGAGATTTATTAAAAGAAATAAAAATATTAAGAATAGGTAAAAATGCTTTTGAAGAAAAACTAGATGAAGTATATGTATGCACTATAAAAGGATATTATTATAAAAATAATAGTAATATAATTACAACTTCTATAGAGGGATTAGAAGTTAATAATTTGTATAATGACAAATTATTAATTATCTATAATGATATAAGCTCTAAAGTACAAAAAGATGATTATTTCATATTAGATGGAACTAAGTATGAAATAGTTGACACAGGAAATATTCAAAACCTAGTATTTGATATGATACTAAACAGGGTGTGATTATATGAGAGAATTTGAAGTAAATATAGATAGCATTATTGATGGATTATCTGAATTTGAAATTCAATCTAAGACTGCTATAAGTAGGTATGCAGATATTGCTGCAAAAAAACTAGAAGAAGATGCTAAAAAAAATGCACCTTGGAAGGATGAATCAGGTAAGGATATTGAAACAATTAAAGGTGGAAAAGAGTGGAAATGTGATAAATGTAATATTTATATTGCTGGAAACAAGGATTACTATCAGTCATTAGAATTATGTAATGATAAAAAATATGCAATATTAAAACCAACTATAGATAAGTTAAGCCCACAAATACTTAAGGGAATGAGTAATTTATTTGGGAAGTGATGTAAATGTCTAAATTTAATTACAAAGTTCCAGGAGATTCCATACAACAAGACCTAATTAATAATGCTATACCTGAAACTTTATGGCAAAAGGTATATTTATATTTAAAAAAATTAGGATATAATGTGTATGCTCCTGGACAAAAGAGAAACAAATGTACAGAAAGCTATGTAGTTATAAAGGAAAATGGTGTCCATGCCCTAGTTGGAAATATATCTGGTTATAAACTATTTGATATTATAGTTTATAGCCCTATGGATCAATATTCCACTATGGAATTTTATGTAGAGAATTTAAAAGAAGCTTTAGAAAAAATAAAAGATTTTAGACTTACAGGGAATGAGACACCAAGCATTATAGATTATGATGTACAAGCTTACACTACAAGCATAGAATATCAACAATTTAAAAGTTTAAGGAGGTAATTTAATGATAAGTGGAAAAACTTTAGTTAATGTTGTAAAAGTTAATTTTATTGATGAGGTAACAAATACAAAACATACAATAGAAACAAGTAATGAAATAGATATAGAACCTATAAACAGTAAGGGTAAAAGAGATATATTAAGGATTAAAAATAAAATTTATGGAATAAATGAAACAGATGATATTGTTATAGGTTACAAGTTAAAAATGAAAGACAATCTATTTAATATAGAAACTATGGCTTTGATAGATGGAGGAACTATACAAGATAATAAATATTGTGGAACAGAAGTAGGTATAGCAGTAGAAAGACATCCATTTACTATGGAAATATTCACAGAAGAAAAAGACTATTCTAGAACCACAGGCTATGTTAAGTTCGTGTATAAGCATTGTAAAGGTAAGCCAGCTAAATATAAAATTCAAGATGGAAAATTTTTAGTGTCTTCATATGAGGCTGAAAGTATACCATTTAGAAATGAAAAACCTGTAGAAATAGAATTTTTAAATAAATTAGAAGAAAATAATAATGGAGAAAAGCCAGGAGAATCTACTCCAATTGAAGATATAGGGGTAGAAGGTGGAGAAGTAGAAAGTAAAAATCCAGATGTGGGAGTAAGTATAACTAACAGGGTAGTGTGGAGTTTTTCAAATAAAATTAATCAAGACGATGTTAACCTAGAAAACTTTATTATAAAGAGAAAATCTGATAATTCTAGAGTAAATGGAAATGTAACTATAGATGATACTAAGAAAATAGTAACATTTGTACCTTATTCTTTAGCAATAGATACAGTTTATATTGCTGAAGCTAGGGAGATAAGTAAATTAGATGGAAGTGGTAAAACCACAGCATTATCCACAGAATTTAAAACAATAAAAATTAGATAGTGAGGGGATAATAAAATGGATTTAAAGGTAACTAATATAGAAGATTTAAAAAAAGTAGCTCAAGGTGAAGTGATTCAGTTGCCACAATTTAGCCAAGGGATACCTTTTAATGCTAGAGTTAAAAGAGTATCTCTTTTAAATTTGGTAAGAAAAGGAGTAGTACCTAACAAATTATTAAGTGCAGCAGAGGAACTATTTTATGGTAAACAGAGTTCAAAAGAAAATGTTGATTTAGCACAAATGACAGATGTTATGTATATTATGGCTGAAAATGCACTTGTAGAGCCTTCCATAGAAGATTTAAAAAGTGTAGGATTAGAGCTTACAGATGAACAAATAGTAGCATTGTTTAATTATACACAGGAAGGTGTTAGTGAATTAGACTCCTTTCGTGAAGAGCCAGAGAATACTGAGTGTAATATCGATAAGTAAACAATATAGACAAAGGCCCAGTGAAGTTATAGGGTTGACTAATGATTATGAGGCCTTTTGTTTTGATGAGGCCTGTGTTTATATATTAAATGAGATTAGTAAAGAAGATGCTAGAGAGCCTAAGTTTAGAGATGGAGATAGAACAAATAAAACTAATAATGAAGATGTTATTCAATGGTTAAACGCTAATAGCAAAAGTTAGTTTTTAACTTTTTGCTTTTTAACCATAAATAAATATTAAAACTATATTATATAAATTTAAAAGGAAATAATAAATATAAAAAGAGATTAAAGTAATAAAAATTTAAATTATTATTTAAATGAAGCTAGAAAACTTTTTATTCCCAAAGGTGGGAGGTGAGAAAAAATATGGCAGTGAGGGTAGGAGAAGCAGTTGCTCAGCTAACATTAGATACTACTGAATTTACAAGGGGCATTAATGGCGCAGGAAGAGAATTGGAAATATTCGTGCATAGAGTTGAGGAAGAAAAAACTAAAATTGAAAAGCTGCAGAAAGCACTAACCAAAAAAGCAAAGACTTTCAGTAACATAGGAAAATCTATGGAAAGGCCTAGTGCTGCGGCACAAAATCTTCTTAAAACTGGGATAAAAAATACTCTTGATGAAGAAGCAAAGAGTAAGAACCCAAAAAAAGGCCCTGCTAATATTGCAAAGGGCAATTATGAAAAAATTCAAAAGGATATACAAGCTTCCATAAAAAAAGTACAAGATTCTTTTGCACAATTACAAACATCTATAGTAAAACAATTAATACCGATATTTAATAATCAGTTAGTACCCATATTGAATAATAAGTTAATCCCAATATTTGCAAAGGTAGCTAATAAAACAATAGAATTAATGAATTCATTTAATAAATTACCCAATCCTGTAAAAAATGCTATTGCAGTAATGATTGTATCAATAGCCGGAGTTGCTAAAACATTTACCGTGCTTGGTAAAATTGTAAGCACTATAAATAATGTAATAGGTGTATTCGGCAAACTAAAAAAAGCTGCTGGAATATTTAGTGTGCTACGAACTTTAATTACTCCCCATACACTTATAATTGTAGCTGCTATTGCAGCAATAGGATTTATAGTATATGAAGTAATCAAGCATTGGGATACTTTGAAAAAATATGCAACTCAGTTTGGAAAATTCATAGGAAATGTATTTAAAGGAATAGGTAAAGTTATAAACTCAATTATACAAGGAGCTATTCATGCATTTCAAGGATTCATTAAAGTACTTCAATGGGTAGGTGGAATGGTACAAAACATAATAAATGGATGTATAGCGATATTTCGAGGTGTTGGAAATATATTACATGGAATTGTACAAGGTTGGATTAATATATTTAAGGGACTAGGTAATCTAGCAGGAACACTTTTTAATATAGGTAAAAATATAGTTGATGGCCTTATAAATGGTATAAAATCTATGTTTGGAAATGTAGGAGCAGCAATAGGAAGCTTAGCAAGTAAAATAGCAGATGGATTCAAAAGCTTTTTAGGTATAAATTCTCCATCACGTGTATTTTCTAATTATGGTAAATCACTTGGAGAAGGTCTCATACAGGGTATTGATAACCAACAAAGTGCTGTAGATACTAAAATTAAAGATATGGCCGATAAGATCAAAGGCTTAGGTAATGTAAGAGCAAATTTTAATGGATTAAATAATATGTCACTTAGTGGAGCGTATGGTGGTACTGGAGCATATGGTGGTACTTATGGATCTCCATATGGACTTAATAATATGAGTAAAAGTATGGGACTTACACAAGATATAAAAATGTATGTAACTATACCAAATGCAGATAAAGAAGGGGCTACTAAGATAGCTAATGAATTTAAACAAATGACAGAAAGTTCTATGAAAAATGTTATGACAGGATTATTTATGAATGATGTATTAAGAGATTAGGAGGTGGCTTGTATGAACTTAAATAGAATAAAAGATTTTAAAGTAGATCTACTTTATGAAGATGGAAAAAATACAGGTGGCGTAATAACTAATTATAAGCCACCTCGTCCTGCTTATTTTCGTAAGGGTATTAGAACAGTACAAGGATACACATATTTTGAAAAAGGTGTTAAAAGTGATTGTATTATTGAGTTTACAGTTGTTTTTAATATAAAAGGAGAAAATGATGATGAAACACAAAGTAATATAACTAAGTTTTTAAACTTTAGAAAAAATTATTCAGGTAGATTCATATTTGTAGATGAATTTGGAATTCAATACAAAGGATATTTACAAAATAAGTTTGAGATAGATACTCCTATCGAAGGTGATATATATTATATAAATTTAGAGCTTTTATGTAATCATGAAGCTAGTGGATGGGTGAAGGATAATGGCAAAGTGTAAAGTAGAATTTTATAAAAAAAATGGATATCAGGCTTTTGAAGATGGTGATGCTAATAAAATAATATTAGAACATTGTTTAGTGTCAGTAAAAATAAATAGAAATTTAACTACACCTACTGCTGAAGCTACGATTACAGCGCAATATGAAAATCTACCTACTGCTATTTTTGCAGGAGGAACGCAAGGCGTAATAGATAATTTTGCACAGGTAAAAATTTATATAGAGGATGTACTTCAATTTGCAGGTGTAATAAAAAAATATGATTATAATACACTTGATAAAACGATAGAAATGACTTGCCATGATATGTATTATAGAATGCTAAATTTATGTGATAAGGAATTAAAATTCTATAATAAAACTGCAACAGATATAATTTCTACTGTTGTATCAGATGCTAAATGTAGTTTTCAAAGAAGTGGAGGAAATAATTATACTGTACCTAAATTAGAATGCGAAATAGGTACTATGTATAATGATATAATTGGTAATTTAGTAGAAACTATGTATGCTAGAATAAGGGCAAACAAAAGCGGTACAATAGTGTTAGAAGAACAATATCCTGCTTATAGTGAATCAAATCATGAATCAAATCATCATGATTATGTCTTATCTGTTGATACTAATTTATCTAGTGAAACTGCCAGTAGAGATTCTAATTTAATGAGAAATATATTAAAAATTTGTTGTAATGATAAATATTCTATTTTTGAATCTAAAACCATGACTAGTTATTTAAATGGCGAAAGATGGGTAGACATAATTGATAATCCATTAGCTAGTACTTCATTATTAAAACAAAAGGTAGCAGGATATAAATTTTTAGATATGTGGAGAGAAAGTACTGTTTTAAATGTAGTGCCAGTAGCTGGAATACCTAACATTGATTTAGGACAAGTAGTTAAATTAGTAAATAATCAAAGAGGTAGTGGTTGGTATTTAATCGTTGGAATAAGTACAGAAATAAATGCTGACACATATGTAGATACATTGCAATTACAAGGTATGAGAGATAAAAGGAAGGTATATGAACAATGCACCCAAATAGGCGGTGGAAAATTAAAGCAATAGTAGGTGATTAACATGGCACATATGGGATATAAAAATTTTAGAGAGCCAGTAGTCTATATTCTAGATCAAGAATTAAGAAAAAGGGATTTTAAAAATCAAATAAATACAAGTCAAGATTCAAAGTATACTGGTGAATTACCTGAATATCCATGTAGAATAATTAGAGATAGCAATAATAAAGCATATAAATTTATATATGCTAATGGAACAGATATGCAATGGCAAGAAGAACTAATTAGAAATGCAGAAGGCAGAGTATATAGAATCAAAACAACCTATCCTAATAATATAAATAAAACAATACAATTAATTAAAGATAGTCATGGTAAATTAGAAATAATAGATTATGTATAGGAGGTGGCAATAATATGGGATTACCTTCCTATGTAGTTAACTTTGATGAACTTTCAGATCTTATTAAAGATTATTTACAAAATGGTGTAAAAGTTGACATAGGCAATATAAATTTTTCTACTAAAGATATGGAAAATTTATTATCACAAATTAAAGATAAAATACAAGGTGTAGATTATAATGATTTAATAAATGCTTTAAATGCCTTAGGTGTAAAGTTAGATAATTTAAGTGGAAATTTAGGTATATCAGGTACACAAAAAATTTATGGAAAAATGCTAGAGATTCCTGCAATAGAAGGACAGCATATAATAGGATTTAAGGGAAATGGACAAATAACAGGTATAACATATTCACAATCAAGCTGGAGATTTGAAGATAGCTGGGATTTGCAAATAGGCAATGATAAATTATTTGAAGGTGTACGTACTAAAGAATATGGTGAACATAAATTTTTCAATGTATTTTATCCTATAAATGGGACAGTTGAGTTTATTTACAATAATATTAGTGGAACGAGTAAAGTTTTATGGGTAGATTTTTGTGTATTGGAGAGTTAAATTATGAGTTTACCTAAATATATAATTAATTTTGATGAGCTTACAGATAATTTAAAAAATAATTTATTAAGTTTGATAGATGATAATATAAGAACTAATTATCCAGAAATAAATACAAATAATATACAAGAGTTATTACAACAATTAAAAGATCTATTGCCAAGCGTACAATATGAAGGTCTAAAGAAGAAAATTGATTCTTTAATATATAGAAAAATTGAAGGCATTCAAAAGGTAAAAGGTATATTATTAGACATCCCAGCAATACAAAATGATTATAAAGAGCAATTTAGATTTGATAAAGATGTATATATTACAGGACTGCATTTTAATCAAACAGGCTGGAAAAAGGATGATAGATATAGCTTAGAAGTTAATAAAATGAAAATAATAGATAATGCAACAACTAAGGAAATAGGAGAGCATAAATACTTTAATACATTTTATAAAGTAAGTGCTAATACTCTTATTTCTTTTATTTTGCATAATTTAAGCGGCAATAGTAGGCAAACAATGATAGATCTAGAGTATATAGATGGAGAGGATTCTAGTATTACAGTAGAACCACCGCCAAACATAGAAGATATTCCAAATGATTGGGACATAGCAGTAGTAATGAATTGGGAAGAGAATACAGACGCAGATATAGATTTGCATGGATATATAGAAGATAAACATGTTTGGTATGGTAATAAATACCATGATGGATTTTATCTTAATTTTGATTATACAAGTCATAAAACAAACAAAAATCCTGAAATAATAAGTGTTAAAGGATACAAAAATAAAAAGCTTCATATAGGTGTAAAGAATTTTAATGGAGTAAAACTAAAGGATCCTGTAACTTTGGAAATATATCAATATAGACCTTATGGTAATAAATTGCTTAAAAAATTTAATGTGAATTTAGATACAAATAGAGGGTTAAAAGATATATTTACAATAGACTTAAATACTTTAAAAATAACAAATTTAAATAAATAATTGATAACAGGGGGTAGATAAAATGGCTACAGATAATTTTTATTGTGTAAATGGGAACACAAGTGTAAAAGATATAATTAAAAACTTAACAAAAGAAATAACACAAAATGCTGGAATTTATAAATGGGATTTAGTTTGCCCTAGTTCAATAGATAAAGTTAGAAATTTTAGTTTGATAAAAGCTACTACATCTTATGGAAAAGAATTTTATATTAGATTTGAAAGGACAGCAGCATTAACTCCAACAAGTGAGGAACAAAAACTATTGGATAAAGAAAGGTACAGTAAACCATTTACTGAACAGGAAATAATACTTCTTAATAGATATGTTGAGGCTATGCCTTTAACAAGCTTTGAGAAAAATTTAATAAAGAAAAATTTAGATTCATTAAATATAGATGAACAAAATAATTTGCAACAATTACGAATGAGAAAAAATATAACAAATGATAGAGAGCTATTTTTGCTTAGAAAATATTATAATGGTGAAAGTCTTTCTACTGCTGAACAAAATGAATTAGACACTTATAGGAATGCACACAATTTAACTGCTCAAGAATTGATAGATTGGAGTAAACTCAAAACCAATACAAAACTTTATACTGATTCTATAATAAATATACTTTATAAACAATATGCTGGATTGGGATTATCTCAAAGTGAACAAAATTCTTTGGCAAGTTATAGAAATAGTATGGAACTGACACAAAGCGAAAAAGAAAAATTAGCAATGTTAAAGGGTAGAATGGACAATAGAAACCATATGTATATAACTATAGGTAAAGAGATGCATGACACTAAAAAAATTGTAGAGGTAGATGGAGAACAAAAAGAAATAGATATTAAAGATTTAGTAGAAGAGAGTTGTTCTGTACCATCAAGATTTGCATGGTATAAGAAACTTGCACCAGAAATAGGTGAGTGGCTACCTATAGAATATTATATAAATATCACAAAAGATTCAGTGAATATAATACTAGAAGGGGATAAAAGTGCAGATAACTACCCTTATAATAATAATTTAACAAGTTATGCTTATATTGGGGCTATTAGACCAATGGAAGATTCAGCATCCACAGATGATAAATATAACTTTGGAGTAGTTACATCTTCAGATATACCACCATTTTTTACAAAAAAGTTTGGTGAAAGAACTGCTACAGGAATTACAGATGTATGTATGATAGGTAATAAAATAGGTATGCCGATGCAGCCTCATTATCCTGAATTTAGTACAACAACAACTTTTGTAGATAAATGTAATACGGAAGGTAGCAGGTGGAATCATAAAAAACATAAATTTGATGAAATTATTTTGTTTCATCCTGTTGATGGTGAAAGAGGAAAGCTGATTAATGTATTAGCTGGGGATAGTAATGGAATATGGGATAAGGATACGCTAGTTTATAAAAAAGGTACAGAGGAAGAAGAAAATTATAAAAAGTTTAAAATTACAGCACCATATAGTTTAATGAACAATAGTCCTAATCCATTGTATTGTATCGCAATCAGATGGTATAAATCAGAATAGAGGTGGTATAAATGCCCCTACATAAAATTCCCCTATGTAGTTTTAAGTATGTAGGGGATAATACTCTTTCTAGTGGAATCTTTATATATGATACTAGAGAAGGTATTGCTAAAAATAATAATATAACTAAGTTATATTATAAAAAAAATATAGAAA
>OGSC01000344.1_pt1 | contig 26704 bp, 26 predicted proteins | sample 1573751 | NCBI WGS metagenome assembly OGSC01 (sample SAMN03295840, study PRJEB24534) | human gut metagenome | isolation source: fecal sample 8 from infant 5 | host: Homo sapiens | place: USA: Pittsburgh, PA | collected 2014-07
GATAATATGCAATATCATGGTAATTATACAAAACTATCTGAAAAGGTGAAAATGACAACTATATTTATATCAGATAGCTAAAATCAAATTTGGGATGAAGAAAAATATATTAAGGAAGTGAATTGACTATAATTTTCCATGTAAAAGATTTACAAACAAACAAGAAAAGGTTATTATAATATAAAGGAAGGTTTTGGAATTAAAATAAACCTTATAACTTGGTTTTACACTAAATAATTTTCATAATTTTATTAAAACATATATATAAATATTTATGGGTAAATAATTTTAATTGGGGGTAAAACACATGGAAAATTTAAAAGTTACGCCTTTAAGAGGGGTGTATGAAGAGTATGGCGGAAAAATTGTAGATTTTGCAGGATATGAACTTCCAACACAATTTAAAGGTTTTTTACATGAGCATCATACAGTAAGAGAAAAAGCAGGTCTTTTTGATGTTTCTCATATGGGAGAAGCGATGGTAACAGGAAAAGATGCTGGAAAATTCATTCAATACTTAATGACTAATGACATAAATGTTCTTAAGGATAATGAGGTTTTGTACACATTTATGTGCAATGAAGATGGTGGAGTGATAGATGATTTATTGGTTTATAAATTTGCAGAGGATGAGTTTTTCTTAGTTATTAATGCAAGTAATAAGGATAAAGATGTTAAGTGGATAATGGATCATAAAGGGGATTTTAATGTTGAAATTGTTGATGAATCAGATAATATTGCTCAACTTGCATTACAAGGACCCTTGGCAGAGGAAATACTTCAAAAAATAGTAGATATAGATTTACAAGAAATAAAATTTTTTAAATTTAAAAGAGATGTTTTGGTTGATGGGAAAAAATGCTTAGTATCACGAACTGGTTATACTGGAGAAGATGGTTTTGAAATTTATTGTAAACCAGAGGATGCAAAGGGACTATGGCACGCTATATTAAATGCAGGAAAAGAAGAAGGAGCAGAACCAATAGGATTAGGTGCTAGGGATACTTTAAGATTTGAAGCTAGTCTTCTTTTATATGGAAATGAAATGGATGAAACAGTTACCCCATTAGAAGTAGGTATGGGATTCTTTGTAAAATTAAAAGTTCAGGAAGATTTTATAGGAAAAGATGCTTTAATAAAACAAAAAGAAGAAGGTGTAACTAGAAAATTAGTAGGATTTGAACTTTTAGATAAGGGTATTCCAAGGCATGGTTATGAGGTTATTAAAGATGGAAAAGTTATTGGTCATGTTACAACTGGATATAAATCTCCTACATTAAACAAAGCAATTGGATTAGCTTTAGTAGAAGAACAATATTCTAAAATAGGAACAGAGTTTAACATAAAAGTTAGAAAAAAAGAATTAAAAGCTGTTGTTATAGATAAGAGATTCTATACTAAAAAAACAAAATCTAAGTAATATGTACAATAAAAAATTAAATGTAAACCTGTAGAGCATGTCTTAATATATATAAATTCACACTAATATTTAGTTTTTATGTTAAAAGTTATCGTTAATAAAGAGTTTTTTCACTTCAAGAGAAGTTTTTACTTCTGCTAAGTATAAAAATGGTTATCTGAGGACATAACCACTTTTTACTACCGCTTTAAAATAAGATGGGAGTATTGGAGTGGATAGCAATGAAATAAATATATAATGATTGAAAAAATGGGGGTTAGTAGAATGAAGGTTTTAAATAATTTACTTTACACTGGTGATCATGAATGGGTAAGGGTAGAAGATAACAAAGCATATATAGGAATCAGCGATTGTGCACAACGTATGTTAAGTGATATAGTTTTTGTTGAATTGCCAGAGGTTGATGATGAAATAGCAAAGGGTGAAACTTTTTCAACTATAGAATCTGTTAAAGCAGCATCAGACAGTTACATGCCTGTTAGTGGAACAATTGTAGAAATTAATGAAGAACTAGAAGATAATCCAGCAGCATTAAACGAAGACCCATATGGAAGCTGGATTGCTGTAGTAGAAATGTCAGATAAAAGTGAATTAGAAGAATTAATAAAACCAGAAGTTTATGAGAAAATATGTGAAGAGTTAGACAAGGAGGCATAATTATGTTTCCATATATTCCAAACACAGAAAAAGAAACAAAAGAAATTTTAGATTTTCTTTCAATAAAATCTGTAGATGAATTATTTAGTGATATACCAGATAATCTGAAGTTAAATAGGGAATTAAAACTAGAGAGTTCTTTATCAGAACTAGAGGTTGAAAAAAGATTAAAAGCTTTAGCTTTAAAAAATAAATCTATGGAAGACATGACATGTTTCTTAGGGGCTGGAATTTATGATCATTATATACCTTCTGTAATTAAACATATAACAGGAAGATCAGAATTTTATACAGCATATACACCTTATCAACCAGAGGTAAGTCAAGGAACACTCCAAGCTATATTTGAATATCAAAGTATGATTTGCGCTTTAACAGGCATGGAAGTTTCAAACTCTTCTATGTATGATGGAGCAACAGCAACAGCTGAAGCAGCTATACTTTCTATTGTTAGTACTAAAAGAAATACTATTATAGTTTCTAAATCAGTAAATCCTGATACAAGAAAAGTGCTTAAAACTTACTTAAAGTATAGGGGTTACAATATGATAGAAGTTGATTTAGAAGAGGGTACTACAGATGTAGATAAAGTTATTAATAGCTTAGATAAAAATGTAGCGGCGGTTATAATTCAAAGTCCAAACTTCTTTGGCTTAGTTGAAGATGCCCAAAATATGGTAGATGCTATTCATAAAAATAAGTCACTATTAATAATGAATGTAGATCCAATATCATTAGGTATATTAAAAAGTCCAGGAGAATTAGGTGCAGATATTGTTGTTGGTGATGGGCAATGTTTAGGTGCTAACATGAGTTATGGTGGCCCAGGTTTTGGATTTATGAACACTACAAAAAAACTTATGAGAAAAATGCCAGGTAGGATAGTTGGTGAAACTGAAGATGTTGAAGGAAAACGAGGGTTTGTCTTAACACTTCAAGCTAGAGAACAACATATAAGAAGAGAAAAAGCAACTTCTAATATTTGTTCAGACCAAACAGCAGTAGCTATAGGTGCAGCTGTTTATATGGCTACTTTAGGAAAAGAGGGAATAAAGGAAGTAGCAAAACAATCTGCAGCTAAATCACACTATGCATATAATGAGTTAATTAAATCTGGAAAATATAAGCCTGTATTTAATAAACCATTCTTTAAGGAGTTTGCAGTAAAAGGAGAGACTTCACCTTGTGAAATTAATGATAAATTATTAGAAAATAATATTTTAGGTGGATATGATTTAGGAAAAGTTTACTCAGAATATGAAAATTCTATGCTACTTTGTGTTACAGAAAAAAGAACAAGGGAAGATATAGATAATTTAGTAAAAGTGATGGGGGCGATATAAGATGAAAGATTATAATAAAGTTATATTTGAGCTGTCATCAGAAGGTAGAAAAGGCTATAGACTTCCTAACCTAGATGTACCAGAAGTAGAACTTTCAGAATTACTACCTAAAAACTTATTAAGAGAAGATGAAATAAATCTTCCAGAGGTAAGTGAAGTTGATGTTGTAAGACACTATACAGCTCTTTCAAGTAAAAATTATACTGTTGATAACGGATTTTATCCATTAGGATCATGCACTATGAAATATAATCCTAAAATAAATGAAGATATGGCTGCATTGAGCGGATTTTCAAAAATACATCCACTTCAAGATGAAAATATCTCACAGGGTGCATTAGAATTAATGTATGATTTAAAGACTAGATTATGTGAAATTACAGGATTAGATGATTTTACTCTTCAACCAGCAGCAGGTGCACATGGTGAATATACTGGCCTTTTAGTTATAAAAGCTTACCATAAAAAAAGAGGAGATACAAAAAGAACAAAAATTATAGTTCCTGATTCAGCACATGGTACAAATCCTGCCAGTGCATCAGTAGCTGGATTTGATATTGTAGAAATAAAATCTGGTAAGGATGGCAGAGTTTCTATTGAAGAACTTAAAAAAGTATTAAACGATGAAATAGCAGGGTTAATGCTTACAAATCCAAGTACTTTAGGATTATTTGAAAAAGATATAAAACTTATAAGTGAGTTAGTTCATGAAGCTGGTGGATTATTATATTATGATGGAGCTAATCTAAATGCAATAATGGGAATTGCAAGACCAGGGGATATGGGATTCGATGTATGTCACTTAAATATGCATAAAACATTCTCAACTCCACATGGTGGTGGCGGACCAGGATCAGGGCCTGTAGGAGTTAAAAAGCATTTAGCTAAATTCCTTCCAGTACCAACAGTTGAAAAAGAAAATGATAAATTTATATTAGATTATAATAGACCAGATTCCCTTGGAAAAATTAGAAGTTTATATGGAAACTTTGGTGTTATGGTTAAAGCATACACTTATATCTTAACAATGGGTAAGGAAGGATTAAAAGCAGCTTCTGAAAATGCTGTTTTAAATGCAAATTATATAAAAGAATCTTTAAGAGAGTATTATAATATTGGAAAAGATGATATTTGCAAACATGAGGTGATTTTAAGTACTCTTAAGGAAAATCCACATCATATAGCTACATTAGATATTGCAAAGAGATTAATAGATTATGGTATGCATCCACCTACAGTTTATTTTCCATTAATAATTGAAGAGGCACTTATGATAGAGCCTACTGAAAGTGAAAGTAAAGAGACCGTTGATGAATTTATAGATGCTATGAAAAAAATAGCTGTAGAAGCTAAAGAAAATCCAGAGCTTTTACATGAGGCACCAGTAAATGCACCAGTAAGAAGATTAGACCAAGTAAAAGCAGCTAGAAAACCTATATTAAGATGGAAAAAATAAGTAAGGATATGTCTATGCAATCCAATATCACATAGTTTAGTGTATAAAATATAGATATAAACAGAGTTCTTGGCTTCAGATGGAGTTTTTACTCCCACTAAAGCTTATTAACAGAATTCTTAGGAGTTTTACTCCTTAGAAGTCGTTATCCTTTAGGGGAAATCGTTATCCAGGGACATAGCCGCTCTTTACTCCCACTTTGAAGAAGATGGGAGTATTAGAGCGGGTAGTCATCGGATAAATCCTAAGAACTTTACAACTTTAGTGGTGCGAGATTCAGAAGAGTTAAGATTTAAGAAAAGTAAAAATACAATTCTTATTTCTTAGCTCTTAAATTTTAAAATTGATTAAATCATAGGGGGAATAATTTTGAAGGATATTATAGTTATAGGTGGAGGTCCTGGTGGATATGTAGCGGCTATAAGAGCTGCACATTTAGGTGCTGATGTATCAGTTGTTGAGATGGATAGCTTTGGTGGAACATGCCTTAATAGAGGTTGCATACCAACAAAGACTTTATATAGAACAGCAGAAATAATGAATATATTAAAACATATAGAAGACTTTGGAATAGATGCTGAAAACTATAATCTAAATATAGAGAAGGTTCAGGAAAGAAAAAATAATGTAATAAAAGAATTAGTAGGTGGAGTTGAGAAATTACTAAAAGGAAATAATGTTGAAATTATAAGAGGCAAGGCTTTCTTAGAAGATAAAAATACTGTTTTAGTAGAAACGAAAGATGGCCAAGTTACATTAGAGGGAAAAAACATAATTATAGCAACGGGCTCAAATGCTGAAATACCAGCTATAAAAGGTATAGAGAATAAAAACATAATAGTAAGTGATGATATTTTAGAATTTGATAGAATTCCAAAACATTTAGTAGTTTCAGGTGGCGGTGTTGTGGGAATGGAGTTTGCTAATATCTTTAAAGCTATGGGAAGTGAAGTAACAGTAATAGTTGCTAGGGATTCTATATTATATGATATTGATAGAGAAATAAGTAAAAGGTATAAAGTTATAGCGAAAAAATCAGGAATAAATATATTAACATCAACTAAGATATTGGAGTTTGCCGAGGCTGATAATAATGTAATTATTAAATGTGAAGGTAAAAAAGGTAAGCTTGAGTTAAATTGTGATATGGTTCTTATGGCTAAAGGTAGAAGAGGAAACTTTACAGGTATGAACTTAGAAGAACTAGGAATTGAACATGATAAAAAGAAAATAATTGTAGATGATAATTATAAAACTAATATAGATGGAATATATGCAATCGGAGATGTAAATGGAATTTGTCTTTTAGCTCATGCAGCATCACATCAAGGAATAGAGGTTGTAGAACATATAATGGAAAATAAAGAATGTCATAAATCTGTGATTCCAAATTGTATATTTACATTCCCTGAAATAGCTACTGTAGGTATGACAGAGGAAGAAATTAAAGCAAAGGGTATAGATTATATAAAAAATAAATTCCTATTTGGAGCTAATGGAAAAGCCTTGGCATTAGGTGAAGGTGAAGGGGTTGTAAAAGTTATATGTGAAAAGGAAAGTAAAAAGATTTTAGGTATTCATATAATGGGACCGCATGCTTCAGATTTAATACATGAAGGTGTGGTAGCAGTTGAAAAGGGTATGACAGTAAATGATTTTAAAGAAGTAGTACATGCTCACCCAACATTAGGTGAAGCATTCTATGAAGCAATAATGGGATTAAATAAGGAAGCTATTCATAGCATAAACAAAAAATAAAATATTTTTAGTTGTTAATTTTAAAGTAGATATACGGCGGAAAAAGAGGATATAATAAGAGCATTAAAATTAGCTAAATGTTTATAAAGTAGATAGATGGGGGAAAAAATTATGAAATATATTGATAACTCAAATACTGATCCATATTTTAATTTAGCAGCTGAAGAGTATTTTTTAAGATATAAAAATGATGAATACTTTATTTTATGGAGAGATGAGCCTTGTGTTGTAGTTGGAAAAAATCAAAATACATTATCAGAAATAGATATGGATTATATAGAAACTAATAAGGTTAAAGTAGTAAGAAGACAGACAGGCGGTGGCGCTGTATTTCATGATTTAGGAAACTTAAATTATACTTTTATAGTTAAAGATGATGGGAAGAGTTTTAATGATTTTGAAAGATTTTGTAAACCTATAATAGGAGTTTTGAAGACATTAGGAGTTAAAGCAGAATTCTCAGGACGAAATGATTTATTAATAGATGGGAAAAAAATTTCTGGAACAGCTCAATGTAAGTATAAAAATAGAGTCATGCATCATGGAACACTTTTGTTTTCATCGGATATAGTAAACTTAAGTGGTGCCCTAAAACCTAAAAAGATAAAATTTCAAGATAAGGCGGTTAAGTCAGTTATAAGCAGGATAACTAATATTTCCCAACATTTAAATTCAGAAATTGATGTTTTAACCTTTAAAAATAAGATATTTGATTATATTCTAAAAAGTGAAAAAGATGCAAAGGTTATGCCATTAACTCAGGATGAAATTGATGAAATTGAAAAAATTAAAAAAGATAAATATGAAACTTGGGCTTGGAACTTTGGAAGCTCTCCTAAATATGATTTTTACAATGAAGGAAAGTTTACAGGCGGAACTATAGAGTTAAATCTAAAAGTAGAAAAAGGGATAATTACAGATATAAAGATATTTGGAGATTTCTTTGGTGTTAAGGATATAAAAGAAATAGAAGATTTATTAAAGGGTACTGAACATAAAAAGGAAAAAATAAAGAATGCAATAAAGAATGCTAATATAGATGAATATTTTTCTAGAATAACTATGGAAGAATTTTTAAGTTTATTTTAATACAATAAAAAGGTATAAAAGAATATATTTTTGAAGTGGTTAGAGATGTTAAATACTTGAAAGTAGATTCTTTTTTATATTTAATAGTTAGAAAAGTTTAGAATATGATATGGAGAAGCGTATCTATGGAGAGCCAAAATTAGCAGGTAATTTAAAAGAGAGTAGGTTTATTATTTGATGAATTCGGTATATAATATTATATAAATAACTTTCTTTTAGGAGGTACTTTATATGGAAAATAAGGATATTAATTTATATGATATTTTTACAAGATATTCCTATAATGATATTATGAAATTACTTCAAAGCTCAAAAAGCAAAGAAGAACAAGATTTTTATGCGAATTTATCCAACATTATATTACAACGAGAACAAATGAAAGTTATAGGTAAGTAATATGAAAAATTACACTATATTTGCAGGAGTTAATGGAGCAGGAAAAACTTCTATATATAAATCTATTTATTATAATGAAAATATAGATGAGAAAAGAATAAACACTGATGAAATGGTTGCAAGAATAGGTTCTTGGCAAGATAATAATATTCAAATTAAATGTGCAAGAGAAGCTGTAAAATTAATAAAAAAATATATACTTGAAGGTATATCATTTAATCAAGAAACTACTTTATCAGGGAAGAGTATAATTAGTAATATAAAGCTGGCAAAGGAAAAAGGATTTTATGTTACTATGAATTATATAGGGGTTGAAAGTGTTGATATTGCTAAAGAAAGAGTTGCAATACGAGTGAGCAAAGGTGGTCATGGAATACCAGATGAGGCTATAGAAAGAAGATATGGTGATTCATTAGCAAATTTGAATAAAGTAATCAGTATGTGTGATAAAATTAATATATATGATAATACGGAAATGTTCAAATTAGTAATGGTTGTTAACAATGGAGAAATAATTTGGAAAGATAGGAATAGGCCTAATTGGTTAGATATGGATTCGAAGAATAAGTAGTAGAAGTTGAGTAAATTTTACTACTTATTTTTTGCTGAAAATTAATTAGGACTTGAAATTGAAATATTATTAATTATATTGTATATGGATCTAACCTTTTTTACTTACGATTCGGTGAACCATACCACAAGTAAATGAGGTTTTTAAGCAGTATAGTATCAATACCATATTAAGGTTTAAAGCGAGAACTAAATATTAAAAAGACAGTTGACTTTAAGTTACATATAATAGTAAACTGTCTATATTTTTTTTATAAGTAACTTTGGCAGAAAATCAATTTTGGTTTCAGCCAATATTTTTAGTTAGTTGATTAACTTTGATAAAGCAATTATAATTAACATACTGATATAAGTAAAATTAATATCTAATATAGGAGGCATACTATTATTTATTTGAACTGTATTTTTAAGAGGCGATAAGTATGGACAAAAATATTGCATGTTATATTGAAAAGCAAGTTGAGAGAACTATAAAAAATGCCTCTGTAGATTAGTGCAGTGGCATTTTTGAGTCTAAATTTATTAGTTAAATTAGTTGGCTATCTAATCTAGAATTTACTATAGAATATTGCTAATCTTCTTTTTTTGAGCATATATTTCATTGAAAAAGGTTGCCCCAAGTATCAGAATACCACCAATTATCTGTACAATCGTCATTTTTTCATGCAGAAATATGGATGCTAAAAGGATAGCGACTACCGGATCAATATAACTTAAAGCTGCTACGCTCTGAGCAGAAAGTTCTCGCATAGATGAAAAATATAATAGATAAACAACTCCAGTATGTATGACACCTACAATCAAAAGCAATACAATCGGTGTTACTGTCATTTCGTCAAGCTTAAATCCTTCGCTCATAAGTACGTAGGCAAGCAGTGAAATAGCTGAAACCCCTAATTGTACAATAGAGCTTTCAATTCCTTTAATATCCTTCAAGCACTTATTTAAGAATATTACAGTTGCATAAAGAACCGCTGATCCAAGACCGTATAGAATACCTACAAAATCATTGGCACCGGCTTTTTTGCTTACCCCTGCAATACAAGCCAGTCCCACTAAGGCAGCAACGATACACAGTACCTTTAATACACTTAATGGCTCCTTCAAAATGAGTGGAGATAGAATCATTACAAGTACAGGAGCGAAGTAGTAACATATGGTCGCATTGGATATGGTTGTGTACTTATAAGCTTGAAAAAGAAGAATCCAGTTTACACTGAGTGCAATACCTGAAGCAATCAAAATCCATAGGTTTGCCTTTATATTCTTTCCACTTATCTTCTGACCTGACATTAAACTAAAAACAAAGACAAACGCACAGCCCAATATGCCTCTTACCAGTGCAATCTGCGCAGATGAGAACGGAATACTCCTAACGAACAAACCAATGCTTCCTACAATCAACATTGACAAAAGAAATTGAATCCTTGCTATCTTCATTATTATCCTCCTTTAAACTGCCTTTTGCCTGCAATCGCAATGGCAATTCGATAAAATATATTTTACAACTATTCGTTTTATTGAACGTTAGTTATATTTTACGATTGTACTATATATTTGTCAATAGGAGGATTACTATGAACTTGAATGATATAATTTCAGCAAATTTAAAGAAGTTAAGAACAGATCGTAATCTTAGCCTAGGTCAGTTATCCGAGTTATCCGGTGTTAGTAAGGTAATGCTCTCTCAGATAGAGAAAGGAGAATCCAACCCAACCATCAACACAATTTGGAAGATTGCCAACGGACTACAGGTCACATATACTAGTTACATTCATTGTATAAATGAATCCAGTTGGTATTTTATCTTGTAAAAGACTTGAGCGATGTGTATCATAAGCTAAATATTCCTTAACGTAAGAAGGAATGACATTAGTACCAATTCTTGAACTTATGAGCAAATGGGGAAACGAACATATTAAAAGATAGGATTTTTTGTTAACTAAGTATTATCACTTGCCACTGATACGGTGGACCCTACCACAAGTAAAGGAGGTTTTTACTAAAATTGTAAGTCCAGTATCACTATGAAATCTACAAGAATCATAATATTATGATTTTCGTAGGTTAATTTTATATTTATATATAACTAGAATAAAGGGCTAAATTACTTTTACATTTAGTCTAATAGTAATTGTAAATGAATCATCTGTTTTTTTAGTATATAAATTACCATTATGCATTTCTATGATTTTAGTGCATGTTTTTAATCCTATTCCTGATCATAAGTAATGCTACATTTACAAAATATGCTATAATTAAGTGGAAAAAATAATTTTTTAGTGTAAGATAAATAGTAATTTGAAAGAAAAGTGGAGGTGTACAATGGAACTAAAAGTAATTAAGTTATCAGAAGAATATTTGGAAGAATGTGTAGATTTATTTATAGATACATTTTCAAGAGCCCCCTGGAATGACGAGTATGATTCCAGACAACAGGTAAAGAATTTTTTCATAAATCATATGAAAAATAATTATTTTTTAGGATATATAGGATTAATAGATAAAAAAGTTGTAGCATTAAGTGTAGGAATGAAAAAGCCTTGGATTTGTGGTATGGAGTATTACATAGATGAATTTTGCATAGGGGATGGTTTTCAAGGAAAAGGTATTGGTAGCCTATTTTTGAAAGATATAGAAAAGTTATTATATGATGAAAAAGTAGAAGGAATGATACTAAATACAGAAAGAGATTATCCGTCTTGTAAGTTCTATGAAAAAAATGGCTTTCAAGTCTTAGGAAATCTGATTGTTTTGGGCAAATAAAAAATTGTGAGAACAGACAAATTCCAATTTGTGGTAATTTATATAGGAGTTGAGTAGTTATGTTTGATGATAATATATTGAAAAATCTTTGGGATGATTGTGATTATTCATATAAAGAATATATATCTGACTATCCTACAGATGAAATAATAAAACAGGTAGAGAAGGAAATATTGTACAAATTGCCTGAATCATATATAGAGTTAATGCGTATTCATAATGGAGGACTTCTCAAGAAAGATGCTATTCGTACAGAAACTCCTACAAGCTGGGCAGAAGATCACATAGGCATAACAGGATTATTTAGTATTGCTTTAGACAAATCATGTTCATTGTGTGGAGAATTTGGAAGTAGATTTTGGATTGAAGATTGGGAATATCCTGATATTGGGGTTGCAATAGCTGATTGTCCATCAGCTGGACATGATATGATATTTTTAGATTATAGGGAATGCGGACCTAAAGGGGAACCAAGTGTTGTACATATTGATCAGGAATATGATTATGCAATAACTAAATTAGCAGATAATTTTAAAAAGTTTATTTGTAATTTAATTAGTGAAGAGGAATTTGATTTAGAGGATGAGTCATTAGGAAATGGCTCTTAAATATCATAGCATGGAGAATGGCAACGGTGCAGACAAAAATTTCTTTGATAGAGGTATTAAAAACCTCATATTGCAGGCCAGACGTAAAGATGCAGAACTTAAAAGAGAAAAATGAAATAACAGCAAGTAAAATCAAGCAGTAATCTCTTTATTTCTTTATAATAAATGTAGAACGGTTGAAACGAGGTGAACAGACGAATGTACGAGTGGCAGAAGCAAATTCAAATAATCGTTGATGAAATTGACAAATGTATTAAAACTTATAATGATGAAGCCTTGACACTACGCTTTCTTTCTCGCAGGCTGGGTTATTCCAAATTTTATACAACGAGAAAATTCAAAGAAATATCGGGTATGCAATTTAGGGATTATCTGCGGTATAGAAAATTAGCCTTTGCACTAAAAGAGGTTCGGGATAGTGAAAAAAGCATTTTGGATATTGCCTTTGATTATGGTTTTTCATCACATGAAGCTTTTACCAGAGCTTTCAAGGGAACATATGGTGTAACTCCAAGTGAATACCGAAAAAAGCCTAATCCTGTCGTTCTTCGTACAAAAATAAACCCTTTCGACCGCTACTTTTTAGGATTGGGAGAGATTGGTATGATGAAATCTACAGATGATGTTAAAATTTATTTTGTAACCATTCCCGCACACAAATTTTTGCACATTAAAAACTATGAGAGTAATGGGTATTGGGATTTTTGGCAAAAGCAAAGTCTTATTCCGGGACAGGACTGCGAAACAATTTGCGGTTTACTCGATAGTATCAAGGGCAAATTGGATGATGATGGTGGGAGCGAATCTAACAGCGGCAGCGGTCAGATTATGGCGTACATTAATGACCCGGACGGCAGACTCTGCGATTGGGGTATTCCACGTACAGAGTGTTATGGTGTACGTCTTCCTTTTGATTATAAAGGCGAAGTACCACCACAAATGCTTATGGTTGATGTTCCCGAAGCCGAGTATATTGTTTTTGAACATGGGCCATTCGATTATGAGCAGGAAAATCGTAGTGTGGAGGAAAAGATTGAAAAGGCAATGGCAACTTTTGATTTTGCAGGCACTGGTTACTGCTTTGATACTTCCCCCGGTAGAATAATTTACTTTTATTTTAATCCGGAACGGTTTTTTAAGTATATCAGACCAGTGCGGAAGTAAATAAAATCAACTGCCTATCCACTATTGTTTCTAACGAGAAAACCAAACAGGAAATAACAAATTCCAATTTGAAAGGAAGTTTTTTATGGGAGAATTATCAAAATTACCTAATATAGGAAAAGAAGTTGAAAGGCAGTTGAATAAAATAGGTATACTTACTTATGATGAATTAAAGGATATTGGCACAGAACAAGCATGGCTGAAAATACAAGAAATTGATTCTTCTGCGTGTATTCATAGATTGTTAGCACTGGAAGGTGCAATTCAAGGTGTTAAGAAAACAGCCTTACCACAGGAACGGAAAGCAGAGCTAAAAGATTTTTATAATTGGCATAAATGTAAGTAGTAATTTGAAATATAGGTTATTTATATAACCTATACTAGGGAGTATGTAGGTAAATTTGTTTTTACACAAATATACCTATATACTCATTTTAGAACAAAAAAGTTTATATCTTACTTTGTGTTTTAATATTAATATCTAAGTAGTATACATGAAGCAACCACACCAGCTCCAACCGTCCATAAAATAACATAATCTCCAGACTTAAGGTTACCATTTGAAACAGAATCGGCTAAGGCAATAAATGGGCTCGTAACACCTGTATATCCAAATCTGTCACCTACGAATGGAAATTTATGCTCTGGTTCTTCTAAGGTCTCTCTTATCATATCAATATTTTTCTTTGCAAACTGAGATAAGCAATATAATTTAACATCATCTTTACTTAGATTATTTCGATCTAGTATTTCATTTATTGAATCAACAGAACTTGCAAATGCCTCATCTGTATTAAAATCTGTCCATTCTATTATTCTATTATCCTTTGGAGTATCTTCATCTATTGGTAATACTTTAGAAAATCCATCAGGAGGAAATTTTATATAGCTGCTTAATGAGCTATCTACATAAGATGAACTATCTATGAAATCTGATATGTTATCTTCAGTGTTTTCTAATAAAACAGCACATGCAGATTCTCCAAAATTAGAATAAGTAATAGGCTCTGATCTTCTTGAATATCTAACTACTAAATCTGAGCCTACAAGTAAGCTATATTTAATTCTGTTATTACTTTTCATTGTTCTACAGATTTGATCCATTGCAATGATCATTCCCGCACAATTGCCATTCATATCATATGCATTTGTATTCTTAGATAAACCTAAAGCATCATGAATTTTAACAGCATTTGTAGGAGATAGATATTCTGGGGTAGAAGATACAAATACAACTAAATCTATATCTTGTACATCTATATTTGCAGTCCTTATTACTTTTTTACAAGCTTCTATAGCCATAGTTAAAGAATTTTCATGAAAATCTTCAGAAACATATCTCTGATTTCTTCCAGTAACATTTAATAATCCGGAAATATCTACGTCTTGCTTTGAAAAATGTTTTAAAAAATATTCATTAGAATAGCTTGTTTTAGGATGGTAATATTCGATGTTTTTAATTTTTATATTCATTTTATCTCCGCCTTATCTTTATTGTTAAATATATTCATTTACAATTATCGAAGAATATTTCAGCAAATTAAGAAAATTATGCAGAAAAATGTTGAATGTGGTAAAGTTGTGTAGTGATATTACGAATAATAATAATGGTATATTGACCAAGGGGGTGTAGTAATGGATTACAAAAAAAACGTGGAATTGAAGAATAAAATTATGTTGGCAGGATTTATAGCATCCGTAGTATTAAGGGCAATTTTTGATATAATTTTAAAGGTAGATAGGAATGCCATACTAATATTAGTTGGACTTTCCATACCTTTAGCTGTAATAGATTTTATATTAATAAAAAAGAAATGCATTATTCAAACAATGTATTATACGGTAATGATGTACACTGCTGTTATATGTATAATGTTTATATCAGATCCAAATTGGGCTAATTTTATTTTGATATATTATGGTGTTATATTAATGAGTGTATATCAAGATTTAAGGATATTAATTATTGAAGCAATTTTGGCTATAATACTTGTAGTGTATTTCTTCTTAGGACATAAAACGACCCTCTTTGCTTCCGTAGAATACTATGAATTAGTATTTTATATAGCATACATAGTAGCAGGAACGGCTATATTATCGATTAATGCCATTACTACCAAAAGTATTTATAAAGATTTAGAGGAAACTCATAAAGCTACTGAAGAAGCTAAATCTAGAGCAGAGTTGTTGCTAGAAAAAATATATAGTACTATAAAAATTTTAACAGCAACCAATGAGAAAATAAAAAGTGGAATTTCTGTAGCAGGACAAATAGCAGAAGAAATAACTAGCTCTACAAGCGATGTTGCTAATAGTGCAACCAAAGAAGTTGATGTAATGATTGGAATGAAAGCCTCAATAGAGGGTGGAGTAGAAAAAGTAGAAGAAGTTACGAATGCTATTAAAACTATGGAGGAATTATCTAAATCAACTGAAAATGTTGTATTAGAAGGTAATAATAAAGTAGATATATTATCTTCGGAAATGAATAAGGTAAATACAAATATTTTAAGCGTGGTATCCATGATAAATGAATTAAGTGATGAAAATACAAAAATAGTTAATATTATTAACAGTATTACAAAAATATCAGAGCAAACGAATCTATTAGCCCTTAATGCATCAATAGAAGCAGCTAGAGCTGGAGAGTATGGAAAAAGTTTTGCTGTAGTTGCAGAAGAAGTAAGAAAACTTGCTGAGGATTCGAAAGTATCTACAGATGAAATAGAATTAATATTGAATAATATATCTAATAAAACAAAGGTAGTTGCAGAAGAAATATTAAAAGAAGAAAAGTCAATCGAATTATGTAATGAGCATACAGATGATGTTAAAGAGTTATTTAAAGATGTTAATAAGAATACTTCTAATGTATTAAGTTATTCAAGAAGTGTTGGATCACAATCTATATTGCTTGAAAGTACGATGGAAAGTACATTAAGTTTAGTAAATGATATTAGCCAAACTGTAGAATCCACTACAGCTGCTATGGAAGAAATTTTTACGTCAATTGATGAGCTTAATAATAGTATAATAGATATAACAAGTAGTTATGACGAAATAGATGATATATGTAATGAATTAAATTCTATAAGTGGATAAAGTAGATAATATAAACAGAGTTCTTGGCTTCAGGGGGAGTTTTTACTGCCACTGAAGCTTAGAAATCGTTATCCAGGGACGTAACCACTCTTTACTCCCACTTTGAAGAAGATGGGAGTATTAGAGCGGTTAGTCATCGGATAAAAAGATGGTTATTGCAAATTAGCAGTGACCATCTTTTTTGTATAGCATAGTTATAAAAGATAATGTTAAAAGATAAGACTAATGGATAACTATCCTTATTTGCTTATCTATTAAGTTTTTTAGGTGGGATTAATTTGAAGCTTATAAATAAACATTAATAGTTTAAACAGTCTTATAATAGTGTTTTCAATACAAGAAATTAAGTGAATAAATGTAAAAACCTCATTTAGATAAGATACGGTAAACCGTATCATAAGTAATACTATATTTACAAAATATGCTATAATTAAATGGGAAAAATAATTTTTAAATGTAAGATAAATAATAATTTGGAGGTAAATTCTATGGATAACTTGCTTTTTATTGGATATGAATTTTTGACAGCGTTTGTTCCTTTTATTGTGACTTTCTTGATATTCAATAATATGAATAAACGTAAGGGTATATTAACATCAAGAATTCATTGTGGAATTACTATTGCTTTTGCAATTTATATAATTTCCGTATTTTATTTTACAGGAACAGGAACTTTATATGATATACTTCATTATCGCTTTGAAATAACGCAAAAGCTAAACTTTATGCCATTTTCTAATGAAATTGATATAGTGGCATATTTACAAAATATATTACTTTTTATTCCTTTTGGTATTCTGCTTCCTTTTTTATGGAAAAAGCAAGATAAAGTGCTCTATATTCTCGTATCAGGATTTTTATTTTCAATGTTTATAGAAATCACTCAATTATTAAACAATAGAAGTACTGATATTGATGATTTAATATTGAATACGATAGGTGGACTCATTGGATATGGCATATATAAAATGTTTGTTTGTGTAATGAAAAGTGAACCCGAATCATACGACTGCTGTAAATGGGAACCCATCATATATATAGTTGTAATGTTTATGGGACGTTTTCTTTTATTTAACGAATTTGGATTTGCAAAATTACTTTATGGATTCTAAATGATTAGACAAACTCTAATTTGTGGACAGATTAAATAAATCGTTCAAAACCCCCGTAGCCATCCACTACGGAATTCTTAATTTCTACTTTAGAATTATACCATAATTATGTAGAATATATACACAAGAATAAAATGGAAAAACCTCATTTGTAGCTGATACGGAGAAGCGTACCATAAGTAGATGTGGTTTTCACTAAATTTATATGATACATGTTTAGAAGGTAAATGGTACTAATTAATAAAAAGTTAATTTTAACTTATCATAAGATTATTATATTAGTAAGGTATAGAAAAATAAATCTCAGCTGATAAGTTGGTATAAAATGTTAATGGGAGTGGTTGGGTAAATTGACACAAGTAATTAAAGTGATATAATTTAGAATAAAAAGGAAGGTGGATTGCAATGTTATTAGTTATAGTAGTTAGCTCCATGCAAAGATTGTAGTATATGAAAAACTTTTGCTTGGAGCCAATATATTAATATTGAGTTTTTCATATTTTAGTCAACCTTTGCATCTTCATTTATACAATTGATAAATGTAGATTGGAGCGAAGAATTATGAAATATGAAAAAGCACAAAATATATTGCCAGATGGTATAATTGAGATGATTCAAAATTATATTGATGGTGGATATATTTATATACCTAAAAAAAATGAAAATAAAAAGTCTTGGGGAGAAAATACTGAAACTAAAAGATATCTTAAAGTAAGGAATAAAGAGATATTTAATAAATATTCTTCAGGAGCTTCTGTTAAAATATTGGCTGAAGAATATTTCCTAACAGAAGGTAGTATTAGAAGAATAATAAGAAATCATAAAAGTTATGGTTAATATAAAAGGCATGTTTTTCACATTTATTACTATGAAAAACATGCCTTAAATTTTTATACTAAGTTTATAATCATTTTCATATTATTTATTTTAGCGCCACCTCCTGTGCTCATAAACAGTACAGATTTATTTATGAACTTGGACTTAAGCCTTTGTGGTGTTATCATTCAATCAAAGGATACAAGGAGGTGTAAAGTTATGAGCATTTTAACAGTTGAAAACATGAGTCATTCATTTGGAGATAGAATATTATTTAAAAATGTATCCTTTAGATTATTAAAAGGAGAGCATATTGGTCTTGTTGGAGCTAATGGTGAAGGTAAGTCGACCTTTATGAAAATTATTACAAATGAAATTTTAGTTGATGAAGGAACTATTGATTGGAATAGTAAATTTAGCATTGGATATATGGATCAATTGGTTGAATTAAAAGAAGGAATTACTGTATTCAATTTTTTAAAAAAGGCATTTATAAAGTTATTTGATATAGAGAATAAAATTAATGATTTATATAATAATATTGGCAATATGGATAAAGCGAGAATGGATAAAACTTTAAACCAAATTGCAACCATGCAGGAGATTTTAGATAAGAATGATTTTTACAGTATTAACTCTAAAATACAAGCAACTGTAGTTGGACTTGGGATTAAAGAGCTTTTAGATAGGGATGTTTCAGCTTTAAGTGGAGGACAAAGAACTAAAATTTTACTTGCAAAACTACTTTTAGAAAAACCAGATATTTTACTACTAGATGAGCCAACTAACTATTTAGATGAAGAACACATAGAATGGCTTAAAAGTTATTTAATAAATTATGAAGGTGCATTTATATTAATATCACATGATAATAATTTTTTAAATAGTGTAGTAAATGTGGTTTATCATCTTGAGCACAAAACCTTAACAAGATATGCGGGAAATTATGATTATTTTGTTAAACTTTATGAAGTACGAAAAGAGCAGAGGTTAATTCAATATAAAGAGCAGCAAAACGAGATTGCAAAGCTTGAAGATTATATAAGAAAAAATAAGGCAAGAGCTTCTACTGCGAAACAAGCTAAATCAAGAGAAAAAAAGCTTGATAAAATTGAAAAAATAGAAATCAAAAAAGAAATCATAAAACCATATTTTAATTTTAAAAGTGTGAGAATGCCAGAAAATATAATTTTCAATGCCAGTAATTTAATTATTGGGTATAACACACCATTAAGCAAACCTCTAAATTTAAAAATGAAAAGAGGACAAAAAATTGCAATAACAGGTGCTAATGGAATAGGTAAAACTACTTTAATAAAAACTTTACTTGGACTTTTAAAACCTATAAATGGTGAGGTGACTTTAAGCGATTATAAAAAGATAGGATATTTTGAACAGGAAATTGTAGAAGATAATGCTGGTTCAGTTTTATATGATGTTTGGAATGAGTTCCCTGATTTAACTCAAACAGAAGTAAGGAGTAGTCTTGCTAAATGTGGGTTAACAAGGCAGCATATAGATAGCCCTATTAATATATTAAGTGGAGGAGAACAGGCTAAGGTTAGACTGTGTAAGTTAATCAATGAACCTAGCAATGTATTAGTCTTGGATGAACCTACAAATCACTTAGATATTTATGCAAAAAATGAGCTTAAGCATGCTTTAAAAGAGTATGATGGTAGCATAATTCTAGTATGCCATGAGCCAGAGTTTTATAAAGATATTGCAACGGATATATGGAACTGTGAAGCTTGGAGATGTTGTAGTGTGTAATATAAAAAGTGATGAGGAGCTATCCAGCAATGGAGGCTCCTCTTTCTCTATATTTGGGATTATGGGTTTTATATTTATTTACTGAAATTTGTTGCTATTTGTCCAGTAGCACTATAGAATCTATATATATTAAATCGAGGTGAGATGATGAAGATTGAAAGATTATTAGGAATATTATTTTATATAATAAATAGAGATAATGTTAGTGCAAATAATTTAGCTGAGCATTTTAATGTTTCTCGAAGAACAATTCTTCGTGATATAAATACGTTGACATTAGCAGGAATTCCAATTTATTCTGAAGTAGGATCAAAAGGTGGTTATTCAATTAATCCTGATTATAAGTTGAACGAAAAAATAATTGATAATGCCAACTCTGAATATATGCTACTTGCGCTGCAAAGCTTAAGAAGTGTTTATGGTGAAAGAAAGGTTAATGAAACATATGAAAAAGTAAAACATATATATTCTGATAAAAATAATAATCATGTACTAAATATTGATTTTTCTATAGTAAATGAGAACAGAAGTATAATTTCCTATATTTCTATGTTAAAAGAAGCCATTCAACATAATAAAACAGTTTCATTTCAATACACTAATCTTAATGGTGATACTCGAATAGTTAAATGCAATATTATACATGTTTTATATAAATGGTACTCTTGGTATGCTTTTGGTTATGATTTAGAGAAAAGTGATTTTCGCATGTTTAAGATAGTAAGAATGGGAAATTTAGAAATAAGTGAGATGTATTTTGATAATGATTATGATGTAGCAAAGTTACTTGATAATTATGAAGAAAAAAGAGATAAGGATAATATATATGTTACTATTGAATATTCAAAAGAAGTGGAGGCTTTGATTAATGAATATTTTCATGGTGATGTTATCAATGTGTCAGAAACATCTATAGTTAAAAAAGTTGCTATAAAAGAAAATGACTTTATTATGTTTTCTATCATTTTAGGGTTTGGAGAAAAAATTAAAGTTCTTTCTCCATTATCCTTCCAGCAAAAAATTAAAGAACATTTGAAAAATACTTTAATAAAAAATTATGAGAACAGTGACATATAGGTGTCACTGTTTTTGTGTTAGAATGTTTTTAAATTAATTTTAGGAGGAACATAATGAAGAAAATTATATATCTTTACATTTTAGAATCTATGGCTGAATGGGAAGTCGGCTATATTCTACAAGCCATTAGTATGGAATCTATGTTGAAAAAACAAAATAGAGAATTTGTAATTAAAACTGTTAGCACTAGTAAGAATCCAATACAAACAATTGGTGGATTAACTATAACTCCAGATTGTTTATTAGATGAAATAGACGAAAATAATGTGGTTGCCTTGCTTTTGCCAGGTGCAGAATCATGGAACAGTGAAGAAAATAATCAGATTTTAGAAAAAGCCTTATCATATATAGATAAGGGTATTCTTGTAGGGGCTATATGTGGAGCCACACTTGCTTTGGCTGATTTAAAAGTTTTAGATAAATTCAAGCATACAAGCAATTCTTTAGATTACCTAACATTATTTTCAAAACAATATAGTGGTAAAGAGTTATATGTTAATTCTCCAGCTGTTGTAGATTGCAACTTGATAACAGCAAGTTCAGCAGGCGGTTTATTGTGGGCGAAGCATATTATACAATATTTGAATGTTTTCCCTTGTGATATTATTGAATCCTGGTACAACTATTATTCTACCGGTGACCCTAAATATTTTACAGAGCTTATTTCACAGAGTATTTAATGGAAAACTCAATAATATATGTTTTGGATAATAGAGAAGAATTAGGTTAAATTGTTGAATATCCTAATTATAAGTATATTCACAAAGTTTTTTTCATATTTAATAATCTAAGTAATGAAATTGTAATTTATTTAAAAATTATATAGTAAGAACTTAATAGAAATATCTAATTAAAAGTATTTTTCGATAAATAATATATTGCTTATTTTTAAATAATTTCATATTATTTTTTCAAGGCTAGAATATAAAAATTTGCAAAAAAATACATATATTATGATATGATAATTGTAGGAATAATTTCATAAATGTAAAATAAATCAAGGTTAAAAGGAGATTCTACTTTGAAAAAAAATTTTTTTATTACAATAATAGTATTGTTAGTTTTAGTATTGTTTTGGACTAAACCTATGGAAAAACTTATTCCTTTAGATCCACCTAATATTAATATTGAATATAATCAGAATAAAATTGAAGTTGCAAAAGGGGATTACACTTGGACTAATAAACCTGGAAATTCAAATTTAGCTGATAGTCCAATTAATTTAGCTAAAAAACTTAAAGCTTCTTCTGTAGAAAGAGGTGAACAAATAAAATTTACTTTTAATACTTTATTGAGACAGCCAAGCAAAACTAGTGTGGATTTAATAATATACAATAAGGATAACCCATCAGATATTAAATTAAAGGAACAAGTGATAAATGTAGATTCTTTTAATGCTCCGAAAAAAAGGGGAGAATATATTTTCTTAATTTTTAGTTTGTGGGATGAAGGACATTCTATTAATTATGTGTTCAAAATAAATGTTATATAGATAAGTAAATTCAACAACGCTTCAGAGGGAGTTTTTACTCCCTCTAAAGCTTAGAAAATGTTTATACAGGGTCATACCCGCTCTTTACTCCCACTTTTAAGAAGATGGGAGTAATCGGATAAATTCTAAAATACGTTTATCTAGGAGAAATTTAATAAATACCTTTTTTATATTATAGATATTTCAGTAGTATTTATAATATCTAATATATATTTTTACTAAAGTATCTATCTCCTCTATCAGGAAGAACAGTAACTATATTACCTTTGTCTATTTTTTCGACTAACTTTAAAGCAGCTGATACTGCAGCTCCAGATGAGCTTCCAACAATAAGACCTTCCTTTAGAGCTAAAAGCTTAACCATCTCATAGGCTTCTTCATCATTAACTTTTATAACTTTATCCACTAAGTTCATATCCATAGTATCAGGTATAAAATCATTTCCAATGCCTTCAATATCATAGGATTCTTTGTCTCCACCGCCCATAGTAGAACCCTTTGGATCAGCTAATATTCCTTTAATATTCTCATCCTTTTCCTTAAGGAATTTCATAACTCCTGTAAAAGTACCACCACTTCCAGCACCAGAAACAAAATAATCTATTTTACCATCCATATCTTCATATATTTCTGGACCAGTTGTTTTATAGTGAGCAAGGGGATTTGCTTCATTTTCAAATTGTTTTAAACTTATGGAGTTTTCTATAGTTTCTAATAGTTCATTAGCTTTTGCAACAGCACCTAACATGCCATCTTTTTTAGGGGTATTTATTATTTTAGCACCTAAAGCTCTCATTAATGTTTGCTTTTCCACGGAGAATTTTTCAGGAACTACAAATATTACATCGTATCCCTTATTTATTGCCGCAAGAGCTACTCCAATTCCAGTGTTACCAGCAGTGGCTTCAACTATTGTATATCCTTTTTTTAGTTTCCCTTCTTTTTCAGCCTGTTCGATCATATAAATTCCTATTCTATCCTTTACACTTCCACCAGGATTATTGGTTTCAAGTTTTACAAAAACATTAACGCCAGGTTTAATATTTAAATTGTTAAGTTTTAGAATAGGGGTATTGCCTATAAGTTCTTTAATACTATCTAAATACTTCATTGCTAATACCTTGGTTTAAAACATGTTTTGCATATTCTTTTGCTGAAAATAGGGAATGATCTCTATAGTTTCCGCACTGAACTGCATTAGTTGCAGGAACTTCTTCTGTTTCTATAACTTTATTTAATGAGTAATTTAGTGCTTCAATAACAGTATCAACTTCAACTTCTCCCCAAGCTATCAAATAAAATCCTGTTCTGCAACCCATTGGAGAAATATCTATGATATTATCCATTTTTTCTCTCATATAACCTGCTAGTAAATGTTCTAGGGTATGAACTGCGCCAGTTGGCATTTCTTCCTCATTAGGTTGTGAAAATCTTAAATCAAATTTCGTAATTGTGTCACCCATTTCACCTTTTTGAGTTCCACATTTCCTTACAAAAGGGGCCTTAACCTTTGTATGATCTAATGAAAAACTTTCTACTTTAACCATTTTATCTACTCTCCTTAAATGCATTTTTTAAATCTTCTATTAAATCGTCAGCATTTTCTATACCAACGGATAATCTTATTAAATTATCTACAATACCAACTTTTTGTCTTAATTCATAAGGTATAGCACCGTGAGTCATAGAAGCTGGATGGCAAGCTAAAGATTCAACTCCTCCTAAGCTTTCTCCAAAGGTTACCATCTTAAGACCTTCAAAAAACTTTTTATAATCATAACCATCTTTAAGAACAAAGGATATCATTCCACCATATCCATTAGCTTGTTTTGATTGAATTTTATGTCCTGGATGAGTATCAAAACCAGGATAATATACTTTTACTACTTCATCTCTTTCTCTTAAAAATTCAGCAATAAGTTTTGCATTTGAATTGTGTTTATCCATTCTTATTGCTAATGTTTTGATTCCTCTAATTAAAAGGAAAGAATCAAAAGGTGCTAGAATTCCACCAGTAGAATTTTGTATAAAATGAAGTCTTTCAGCTAGTTCTTCACTATTTACAACGGTAATACCTGAAACTATATCACTATGTCCTCCTAGATATTTTGTAGCACTATGAATAACTATATCTGCTCCAAGGCTTATTGGTTTTTGTAGGTAAGGAGTCATGAAGGTATTATCAACTATAGTATATATACCTTTTTCCTTAGCTATTTTTGATATTGCTTCTATATCAGTTATATCCATAAGAGGATTAGTAGGAGTTTCTATATATATAGCTTTCACAGTTTCATCTATACTATTTTTTACTTCATCTAAGTTAGAAGTATCAACTATAGAATATTTTATATCAAAGTGGTTAAACACCTTATCTAAAACTCTAAAAGTTCCACCGTATACATTATTTGAAATTACTATTCTATCTCCTGACTTAAATAGTGATAAAACAGCGGTTATAGCAGCTAATCCTGAAGCAAAGGCAAAACCTCTATATCCTTCCTCAAGTTCTGCTACAAGTTTTTCCAAAGCTTCCCTTGTTGGATTTCCTGTTCTTGAATACTCATATCCTGTATTTTCTCCAAACTTAAATTGTTTGTAAGTTGAAGTTTGATAAATAGGTACATTTACTGCACCTGTATGCTTATCTCCATCTATTCCACCATGAATTAATAATGATTCAATTTTCATTTTTTTATTCCTCCTTAAAAATTAATTGTGATTACAGTTCTTACTTGTTTTTTTAGATTAAAATAACTTTAATGTTCAGTTATTTCAATCTAAAATTTTATTATTCATTTTCAAATTGTGTTATGATGTTTGTTTCTTTATATTTATATTTAAATTTTATTACAATTCGCTTCTTAATATTATTTATTAATTAGATTTCATTATAATTTAACTTCTTAGTTACTTATTAATTAGATATTATTATAATTTCACTGCACTAGCTAAAAATATACCTGTTTCAGTGTATTCACCTTTACTTGAATATCCCTTACAGCTTAAATTTGTATTTTCTATTTCTATATTTTCAAATCCAGCATCTTCTAACCAATTTGTCATTTGTTCCTTTGAAAATCCAAGCCATTCATCAAACATTTCTTCCTTTGCCCATTCACCATTGTGCTCTCTAACATCTGATATAACAACTACTCCATCCTTTTTAAGAACTCTGTACATTTCTGCAATAGCTTTTTTGGCATTCTTTATATGGTGAAGTGCCATGTTTATAAATACTACATTTAGTGATTCATCAAATATTGCTAAGTTATCAAGGGATGATTTTATAGGGTATATATTTTTATAATCTTTTTTTGAAGCAGAAACTGATAATTCCTTAAGCATATTTATAGAATTATCTATAGAAAATACTATGCTTGCTTCGTTTGCCACCGCTAATGAAACAAAACCCGTACCACAGCCTAAATCACCTACAATTTTATCTTTTATATTAGTTATTGATAAAATTTTATATTTTAATCTTTCTTCAAAATACTCACTTCGTATTACATTCCAATTTGGTGCTATAGAATCAAAATACTGTAAAGAATTCATAATAATCCTCCTATAAATTAATTTAGTTCTGTTAAGTTATATGAATATTAATTTTCCTCAACCTCTCCAAATATAATAGATTCATCACAAATACATTACTTGCTAGGGGAGAGAGAAATTAATAAATAAAGCTAATAATAAAAAAGCTTCTGCCTCTAAATTTTTAGAGGCAGAAGTTAACTTCCGCGGTTCCACTCTAATTATTATTGTAAGAAATATACAATACAATAACATCTCATTTTGATACAATAATACCTCAACGCTTTAACGGGCGTACACGCTGTCGTCTACTATATTTCGAGACAGTGCTCAAAGATGCATTCACATAAGTTACACTTAAAATCCCTTTCAGCCAAGAAGATTTCTCTCTGTTAGATTACCTTATGTTACTATTTCTTATCATAGCATTTATCAATACCTAGTATTCCTATGTGATTACTTGATTAATATTATAATAGAGTATTAGAATAATTTTGTCAACTAAAATATTTAAAATTTTTTCTAGTATTTTTTATGTAATTTTACAAATAATCTTTCAGTTTTTTCT
>OGSC01000352.1_pt1 | contig 25846 bp, 24 predicted proteins | sample 1573751 | NCBI WGS metagenome assembly OGSC01 (sample SAMN03295840, study PRJEB24534) | human gut metagenome | isolation source: fecal sample 8 from infant 5 | host: Homo sapiens | place: USA: Pittsburgh, PA | collected 2014-07
TTATTAATTATTTTTAGGATTGTTGAAAATTAATAATTATTAATATATATTAAATATAAAAAGGATTGAAAATCTTAATAATTGTTAACAATTATTAAGAGGAGGTGAAATGGATGTTAAATAAAATATTAAGATGGCTTTTTACAATAATAGGATTAGCCTTAGGGTATATAATTGGGGGATTAATTATGTCAACCAACTATTTCTCTAGTTTATCTTATTTTAATGGAAGTCAAGTTAAGTCAGCTTTCTTTTTAATTTTATGTTCTATAGTTTTTGGAATAATATTATTTCTTATATCCCCATGGATAAATTCTATAATATTGAAAATAATGGATTATATAGTAAGAAGTTTGCAAAAATTATCTGCCAATGAAATTGTATTTGGAACTGTTGGAGCTATATTGGGATTGGCTATATCAGCTTTATTCGTTAATTTGCTAGCTCAGATCCCTATAATAGGAGTAATATTAGCCGTAGTTGTTGCTATTATTATGGCTGCATTAGGAGCCAATATTGCAATTAAAAGAAAAGAAGAATTAATATCACTTTTTTCTAATATAAAAAGAAATTCACCAGCAAAAGAAAAAAAGGCAAAGTCTAATAAAAGTAATGCAACCCCTAAAGTATTAGATACATCTGTTATAATAGATGGAAGAATATTTGATATATGTCAGACTGAATTTATAGAAGGAACTTTGGTAATACCTACTTTTGTTTTAGCAGAGCTTAGGCATATAGCGGACTCTTCAGATAGCTTAAAGAGGAATAGAGGGAGAAGAGGCTTAGATATACTAAACAAAATACAAAAGGAACTAAATATAGATGTGCAAATATATGAAAAGGACTTCCCAGAAATAGCAGAGGTAGATAGTAAATTATTAAAATTAGCTCAGGTTTTAAACGGTAAAGTAATAACTAATGATTATAATTTAAATAAAGTAGCTGAATTTCAAGGAGTACCTGTATTAAATATAAATGAATTAGCAAATGCAGTAAAGCCTGTTGTGTTACCGGGAGAGGAAATGAATATCCAAATTGTTAAAGATGGTAAAGAGGCTAATCAAGGAATAGCTTACTTTGATGATGGAACTATGATTGTAGTAGAAGGGGCTAAAAAACGTATAGGACAAAACTTAGACGTAGTAGTAACCTCTGTTTTACAAACAGCAGCAGGAAGAATGATTTTTGCTAAGAGAAAAGAGGAGTCTTAGCATGAGTAAAAATTCTGTTATTATAGTTGCTGCTGGAAAAGGCAAAAGAATGAATAGCAATATAAGCAAGCAGTTTTTAAAGATAAAAAATAAACCTATTCTTTATTATACGTTAAGCAAATTTTCAACCCATGAATCTATAGATGAAATAGTGCTAGTTACCTTAGAAGATAAAATAGAAGTTTGTAGGGATATTATAGATAAATATAATATTAATAAGGTATCTAAAATAGTTCCAGGGGGTAAGGAGAGACAGGATTCTGTTTATAATGGATTAAAAGCTGTATCAAAGAATTGTGATGTAGTATTAATCCATGATGCAGCAAGACCTTTTGTTACTAGTGATATTATAGAGAATGGTATAAGATATGTAAAGCAATACGGAGCCGCTGCTTCTGGAGTAAGGCCAAAGGATACTATAAAAATAAAAGATAAACAAGGATTTGCAATAGACACTCCTAGCAGAGAGGATCTATTTATAGTTCAAACTCCTCAGTGTTTTGATTACAATATAATATTAGATTGTCATGAAAAGTTAAAAAAACATAATAAAAAAGTAACAGATGATACTATGGTTTTGGAAAATTACGGTAAATCAGTATATTTATATGAAGGCAGCTACAGTAATATAAAAATAACAACTCCTGAAGATTTAATATTAGGAGAACAAATATTAGAAAAGCTAACTTAGCAACAAAACTCGTCCTAATAAGGGGCGAGTTTTGTTTATATATTGCATATTTTAAATTTTAATTTGGAATATTTTGAAATATAATAAATAATTTAGGGGGAAGTTATGAGATTATCAAAAACATTAGTGCATAGTTTAAGAGAGTATCCAGCAGATCTGGATATGGATAGTCAAAAATTATTATTAAAAGGAGGATTAATAACTAAAGTAGACAGTGGACTATATGCATTTACACCTTTAGGATATAGTTTTTTAGAAAACATTCAAAAGATAATTGAGGATAATTCAAAAAAAAATGGCGGCTTTCAAATATCCATACCGTATATAAAGGATTTCCAAGATGTAAGTAAAAAAAATAATGAGTTTATATTAGATTCTAATGAGGAGAACTTAAGATTTATAAACTTTTTAAAAAATAATGTAACGTCTTATAAGCAATTGCCTTTGTTTTTTTATGAAAACAATACAGAGATTAATTATAAAGGAAAAAATAATTTAGGAATTATGTGTGGAAAACAAGTATTAAAAGAGCATTTTTATATGATGTTAGATGAAGAAAATAATAAATTTAATAAAGAAGAATTAATAAAACTTTATAAAGACATTTTTAAAATCATGAATTTACAATACCATATAGTAGAGGATGAACTAGATGGAACCATAAAATTTATCATATATGATAACATAGGAGATTCACATATAGTTGAGTGTAAAAGCTGTAATTATGGTAATGAAATCAATAGAGCTTTATCTATACCAGATTATAATATAGAAAAGGATTTAAAAGAATTAAATAAAATAGAAACACCTGATATAAAAACTATGGAGGAGCTAGGCGAATTTTTTAAGGTGCCTTATAGAAAGCTTACAAAAACAATAATATATAAGTGTAATAATGCTTCTATTGTTGCAGTTATGGTAAGAGGTGATAGGGATATAGATGAATTTAAGGTTATTAAAAATTTAGGCAATATAGGAAATTTAGAATTAGCAGGAGAAGATATAGTTAAACAGGCTACAAATGCAGAGATAGGTTTTGCTGGCCCAATTAATTTAAAAGTTGATAATATATTGGTAGATGAAGAAATAACTAAAATGAATAATTTTATGGTAGGTGCAAATGAAACAGGGTATCATTATGAAAATGTTAATTATGGAAGAGATTTTAAAGGAATAGTTGGAGAATTTAGAAAGATACATAAAGATAGTAGATGTATCCTATGTGGTAATAAATTGGAAATTAATGAGGGCTTTGTTATAGGGGAAATCAAAAAAATAGAAGAAAACTTAATAAAAAATGAATGCGCTACATTCATTGATAATAAAGGAAAGAGTAAGCCATTTACAATTTATAAAGGTTTTATGGACATATATAAAATTATTTCCTGGGCAATAGAACAAAATAAAGATGAATTAGGGATTGTGTGGCCTATGGAAGCATCAGCATTTAAAATTATAGTAACTATAGCTAATGAAAAGGATGAACAACAGTTTAAAGTAGCGGAAGAAATTTATAGCAACCTAGTTAATAGTGGAATAAGCACAATTTTAGATGATAGAAAAGAAAGAGCAGGAGTAAAATTTAAAGATGCGGATTTATGGGGAATACCTATTAGAATAACTGTTGGTAAAAATATAAAAGAAAATAATGTAGAAATAAAATTAAGAAATTTAAAAGAGAAGAAAGAAATCCCAATAGATCAATTACAAGAAAGTATTAAAAGTTTATTGGGTATGGCTTAATAGATTGAATAAAAATATTATATGGTTTATTATAAAAATATAATTTAGAATGGGATGGGAGATAGATGATCATGGAGTTAAATTTAGATACAATAAAAAAAGCTCAAAATAATATAAAAACAGTAGTTAGAAAAACACCTTTATTTTATTCAAGTACTTTTTCTAAAAAAACGGGATATGAAGTATATTTAAAATGTGAAAACAAACAAAAGACTGGAGCTTTTAAATTAAGAGGTGCATATAACAAGATAGTTTCATTAACTGAGGAAGAAAAGGAAAAGGGTGTTATTGCATCCTCTGCAGGAAATCATGCTCAAGGAGTTGCTTATGCAGCTACAGCTTTTGGAATAAAATCTACTATAGCTATGCCTAAAACTGCTCCTCAAGCTAAGGTCATGGCAACAAAAGGATATGGAGCAGAGGTTGTCCAGCACGGGGAAGTTTATGATGAATGTTATGAAAAAGCATTAGAAATACAAAAGGCTACAGGAGCTACTTTTGTACACCCTTTTAATGATATACATGTTATGGCAGGTCAAGGCACAATAGCTTTAGAAATATTAGAAGAAATAGAGGATATAGATGCTATAATAGTTCCAATAGGAGGAGGAGGACTAATATCAGGAATAGCTGTAGCGGCTAAATCCATAAAACCAGATATAAAAATTATAGGAGTTCAATCAGCTATTATAGCCTCTACAAAGGCATCTTTAGAAAAAGATGAAATTGTAACTTTGCCAGGAGCTAAGTCTTTAGCAGATGGTATTTCAGTAAAGACTCCAGGAGATATTGCTTTTAAATATATTAGAGAATATGTAGATGAAGTAGTTACGGTTACAGAGGATGAAATAGCCTATGGAATTTTTGAACTTATTGAGAAAACAAAAGTTATTGCAGAGGGTGCAGGAGCATCAACCGTTGCAGCTTTATTAGCTAATAAGATTAATATTAAAGGTAAAAAAGTTGTGGCTTTAATAAGTGGTGGTAATATAGATATAGCTATGATATCTAAAATAATAGATAGACAGCTTATAATGCTTAAGAGAAGAATAAGATTTAAGGTAGAATTACAGGACAAAATAGGAGAGTTCGAGGATGTTATTTCAAATATTGTTTCTACGGGAGCCAATATAGTTAAGGCTAGACAGGATACTAATTGGAGTGAAAAAGGGTTAGAATATGCAAATGTAATATTTGAAGTAGAAGTTCAGAGTAAAGAACAAGGAGATAAATTATTGAAACAACTTAGTGAAAAAGGGTATAATATACAAACAAATATATGTATGTAATAAATTTAGCAAAATAGGAGGTAAATAGATGAAGGTTTACAATACTTTAACTAATAAAAAAGAAGAGTTTGTTACGTTAGTACCAGGAGAAGTAAAAATGTATGTTTGTGGTCCTACGGTATATAATTTTTTCCATATAGGAAATGCTAGAACCTTTGTAGTCTTTGATAGTATAAGAAGATATTTAGAATATAGGGGTTATAAAGTGAAATTTATTCAAAATTTTACTGATATAGATGATAAGATGATAAAAAAAGCTAATGAAGAAGGAATAACGGTAAAAGAATTAGGCGATAGATTCATAAAAGAATATTATAAAGATGCAGATGACTTAAATATTGAAAGAGCAACTAAAAATCCAAGAGCAACTGAATTTATGGACGAAATAATAAGATTTGTAAGTGATCTAATAGAAAAAGGATATGCTTATGAAATAGATGGAGACGTATATTTTAGTACTAAAAGATTTGGCGATTATGGTAAATTATCAGGACAAAATTTAGAAGAATTACAATTAGGATCAAGAATAAATGTGGATGAAAGAAAAAAAGATCCTATGGACTTTGCTATATGGAAAAGCCAAAAGCCAGGAGAACCTGCTTGGGAAAGTCCTTGGGGAATGGGAAGACCAGGTTGGCATATAGAATGCTCATGTATGGCTTATAATTTGTTAGGAGAAACAATAGATATACATGCAGGAGGATCAGATTTATCATTTCCACATCATGAAAATGAAATAGCTCAAAGTGAGGCAAGAACAGGAAAACAATTTGCAAAGTATTGGTTACATTCAGCTTTTGTTAATGTGAATAATCAAAAGATGTCTAAATCATTAAATAATTTCTTTACAGCAAGAGAAATATTAGAAAAATATGATGCAGATGTTTTAAGAATGTTTATGTTATCAGGACATTATAGAACTCAAATAAACTTTAGTATGGAGTTATTAGATTCAACTAAAGCAGCTTTAGATAGATTATATAATTCTATAAATAATTTAGAAAATTTATTAGATGAAGTAAAAAATGAAGAATTAAGAGATGAAGAATTAGAATACAAGAATGAATTACAAAAATATAAAGAAAAATATATAGAAAAAATGGATGATGATTTTAATACAGCAGATGCTATATCTGTAATATTTGATTTAATAAGAGATGTTAATACAAATGTTACTATAGAATCATCAAAAGAACTAGTTAAATATACATTAGATTTAATAAGAGAATTAGGGAACCCTTTAGGAATATTACAAGAATCAACTAAGGCTAGTTTAGAAGAAGAGATTGAAAAGCTTATAGAAGAAAGACAAAAAGCTAGAAAAGAAAAAAATTGGGCATTAGCAGACAAAATTAGAGATAATTTGAAGGAAAGAGGCATTGTTTTAGAAGATACACCACAGGGAGTAAGATGGAAGCAAATATAAGATATAAGTACTAGTGGATTAATAAAAATAGAATGAGTGGAGAGTAATATGGATTTTAGTTTATTTCAAAATAAGTTTACTATTAAGGATGGGAAAACATTAAATCCTCTAGTACTTGCATTCATAGGAGATGCAGTATATGAGGTTTTTATAAGAACATTTCTTGTAGATAATAATAGAGAGTTAAATGTGCATAAACTACATGTGAATGCTATAAAATATGTAAAGGCTCATGGACAGAGTGATTGTATAAAAGATATAATGGGAGATTTAAATGAAGATGAGCTTTATATATTTAAAAGAGGAAGAAATGCTAAATCAGGAACGGTGCCTAAAAATGCTGATGTTCAAGAATATAGATTTGCAACGGGTTTTGAAGCCCTTATAGGTTTTTTATATATAACAGATCAACAGGAAAGATTAAATTATTTATTAAATAATATAGTTACTTTAAATGGAAAAAAAGGAGCACTTGATAATGAAAGTTAAATTATTAGAATATACACCAAATGCAGAAAAATTAATAGCTTCCGCAGCAAAATTATGTTATAGTTCATCTGGAATTGAAGATTTACAAAATAATTTAGATAAAGAAAAAGTGGATAAATTTTTAAATATGTTAATGTCCTATGGACATGAATCACCAATAGAACATGTTTCTTTTACTTTTGGTATAGAGGGAGTATCAAGAAGTTTAACACATCAACTTGTGAGGCATAGAATAGGTTCTTATTCACAACAAAGCCAAAGGTATGTTAGGTTAGATCAATTTGAATATGTTATTCCACCTTCTGTAGAAAAGGATGAAGAAGCGAAAAAAATATATATAGAAACTATGAAAAATTGCCAGAAGTCCTATGATAATATTGCAAGCATTTTAAAAGAAAAATATATTAATGATGGATTAAGGGCTATGGATGCAGAAAAAAAGGCTATAGAAGATGCAAGGTATGTATTTCCAAATGCTTGTACAAGTAAAATTATAGTTACAATGAATGCCAGAAGTTTAATGAATTTCTTTAGACATAGATGCTGCAATAGGGCACAATGGGAAATAAGAGAACTAGCTGAAATTATGTTGTTTGAAGTTAAAGAGGTTGCACCAACATTATTTAAATATTGTGGACCAGGTTGTGTAAATGGACCTTGTCCAGAGGGAAAAATGTCCTGTGGTAAAATAAAAGAAGTTAGAGAAAAATATAATGTGAAATTACACAAGGAGAGTAAGTAATAATGAAAAACAGAGTTGGTCAACAGGAAGAAATAAGGGAAGATATAATAGAAGGCAGAAATGCAGTAATAGAAGCATTAAAGTCAAATAAAACTATAGAAAAGGTAATGGTAGCAAAGGGAGATTTAGAAGGATCTATCAAAATTATAATATCTTTAGCTAAGGAAAAAGGAATAGTGATAAATGAAGTTGATAGAAAAAAACTTGATTCTATATCTCAAACAAGAGCCCATCAGGGAGTTATAGCTTTTACAACTCCATATCAATATTGTGCAGTAGAAGATATTATAAGATATGCAAAACAGAAAGAAGAAGAGCCTTTTATAGTAATATTAGATGAAATAGAAGATCCACACAATTTTGGATCTATATTAAGAACCGCAGAAGTTTGTGGGGTACATGGTGTCATAATACCTAAAAGAAGAAATGTAGGAGTTACTCCTACTGTTTATAAAACATCTGCTGGAGCTGTAGAATACATGAAAATAAGTAAGGTTACTAATATAAATAATGTTATAGATAAACTTAAGGAAAAGGGTATATGGATATATGGGGCGGATATGTGTGGAAATGACTATTGCTTTGATGTAAGCTTATCTGGACCTATAGCATTAGTTATAGGAAGTGAAGGAAGAGGGATATCAAAGCTAACTAAAAGCAAATGTGATGTTTTAGTTAAAATTCCAATGCTCGGAAATATAACATCTCTTAATGCCTCTGTTGCTGGAGGAATGCTAATGTATGAAATATTAAAACAAAGAATGAAGAGTAAATAATTATGAAATATATATTTGTAGATGCTTATAATGTCATAAATAGTTGGAAAGAGTTAAAAAAAATAAAGGACTATAATTTAGAAATGTCAAGAGAGCAACTATTAGATATATTAAACAATTATGCTTCATATAATCAATATCGTATTTATGTGGTTTTTGATGCACATCAGACGGAAGGTGCAGAAAATATAGAGAAAATAAATAACAATTTAATAGTAGTGTTTACAAAAGAAGGGGAAACTGCAGATAGTTTTATTGAAAGATCTATAAATGATTTAGGTAGAAAGATAGATGTATCTGTAGTAACATCAGATTCATTAGAACAACAATTAATATTTCAAAGAGGGGCTACCAGGATATCTTCATTAGAGTTTTATTCACAGGTCAAAGAAACAGAGAAGAATATAAAAGAAAGGATAAAAAAAGAATTTTCTAAAAAAGGGAATAGACTTGGAGAAATATTGCAAGAAGATTTATTAGAAAAATTGGAAAAAATAAGAAGAAGCACGTAATTTACCTTGACGTTGTTATTAACACTAATGTATAATCAAATATGTGGTTATATTTATTTTGGGGGGGGATACCTTGGATAGAAAGGTTCAAATTAATAGTAAAACTTCCTCCTTTGAAGGATGTGTAGATGAGGAAATAGTTATGGAAGCCAAAGCAGGAAATTCTAGAGCACAAGAATATATAATTGGCAAGTATGAGAATTTTGTTAAAGCTAAGGCAAAATCTTATTTTTTAATAGGAGCAGATAAAGAAGATATATATCAAGAAGGTATGATAGGTCTATATAAAGCTATAAGAGACTTTAAACCGGATAAATTATCTTCCTTTAAAGCCTTTGCTGAGCTGTGTGTTACTAGACAAATTATAACGGCTATAAAAACAGCAACTAGACAAAAACACATTCCGCTTAACACATATGTTTCTTTAAATAAGCCAATATATGATGAGGAGTCAGATAGAACCTTATTGGATATTTTATCAGAAGCTAAAGTGGCTAATCCAGAGGAATTAATTATAAGTAGAGAAGAACTAAAGCATATACAAAATGAGATAGGCGAAGTATTATCAGATCTTGAAATGGAAGTTTTAATGTCTTATTTAGATGGAAAATCTTATCAAGAAATTGCCTGCGATTTAGATAGGCATGCTAAGTCTATAGACAATGCACTACAAAGAGTAAAAAGAAAATTAGAAAAATGCTTAAATAATAAATGATTTTACATATTGACAATAAAAACCGATTTTACTATAATTAATAATTGGTATATGATTATTTTGAGCGAGAGTAGTTCAGTGGTAGAACACTAGCTTCCCAAGCTAGTTGCCGCGGGTTCGATCCCCGTTTCTCGCTCCAAGTTTTAATATTAAAGTTGCCCATGTAGCTCAGTCGGCAGAGCGTCACCTTGGTAAGGTGGAGGTCACCGGTTCAATCCCGGTCATGGGCTCCAGAAATTACAAGGAACACAACACACCAGGATGAGTTTACTTGTACAAATAAATATATAAACACAAAAAAGGAGGAAATAAAAATGGCAAAAGCAAAATTTGAAAGAAGCAAGCCTCATGTAAACATAGGAACAATAGGTCACGTAGACCACGGTAAGACAACATTAACAGCAGCTATTACAACAGTATTAGCACAAAAGGGAGGAGCTTCAGCAACAAAGTATGACGAAATAGATAAAGCTCCAGAAGAAAAAGAAAGAGGAATCACAATAAATACATCACACGTAGAGTATGAAACAGCAAACAGACACTACGCACATGTAGACTGCCCAGGACATGCGGACTATGTAAAGAACATGATAACAGGAGCAGCACAAATGGATGGAGCGATCTTAGTTGTATCAGCAGCAGACGGTCCAATGCCACAAACAAGAGAACACATACTACTAGCATCAAGAGTTGGAGTACAATATATAGTAGTATTCTTAAATAAAGCTGACCAAGTAGATGATCCAGAACTAATAGAATTAGTTGAAATGGAAGTAAGAGAATTACTAAATGAATATGGATTCCCAGGAGATGATACTCCAATAGTAGTAGGATCAGCATTAGAAGTATTAGAAAACCAAGATAATGCAGAAAAAACAAAATGCATAGATGAATTAATGGAAGCAATAGATAGCTATATACCAACACCAGAAAGAGCAACAGATCAACCATTCTTAATGCCAGTAGAAGACGTATTTACAATTACAGGAAGAGGAACAGTTGCAACAGGAAGAGTTGAAAGAGGAATTCTACATACTGGAGACGAAGTAGAATTAATAGGAATGAAAGAAGAAATATCAAAGACAGTATGTACAGGAATAGAAATGTTCAGAAAAATACTTGATGAAGCAATGGCAGGAGACAACATAGGAGCATTATTAAGAGGTGTTCAAAGAGACGACATCCAAAGAGGTCAAGTATTAGCAAAACCAGGTTCAATAACACCACACAAAAAATTCGTAGGTCAAGTATACGTATTAAAGAAAGAAGAAGGTGGAAGACATACACCATTCTTTAATGGATACAGACCACAATTCTACTTCAGAACAACAGACGTTACAGGATCAATCAACTTACCAGAAGGAGTAGAAATGGTAATGCCTGGAGACCATATAGATATGGCAGTAGAATTAATCACACCAGTAGCAATGCACGAAAACTTAAGATTCGCTATCAGAGAAGGTGGAAGAACAGTAGGTTCAGGAGTTGTTACAACAATATCTGAATAATTTGAAATTATAGGGACTGGGTTTCTAGACCTAGTCCTTTTAAGAGTTATGAATATGTAAAAATATGGTGTATGTTCCATAGTATAAAATATTAAATTCGTTGACATATACCGTTAGTTATGATAAAGTGAGTAAGTGATGCAAAAAATAAAAAGAAGTAGAACCTACACATATAGGTTATGTACTAGGAGGTGTAGATCATGAGAGTAAAAGTAACACTAGCTTGTACAGAGTGCAAACAAAGAAATTATAATACAATGAAAAACAAGAAAAATGATCCAGATAGATTAGAAATGAACAAATACTGCCCACATTGCCATAAACATACAGCTCATAAGGAAACAAAATAATCTGTTTCGGATTTGATGTCCTTTATAATTTTTTAAGGATGTGAGTGAGATGGCCACAAGTAAAACTACAAATAATATCGCGTCAGCTAAGAAAAAAGGTTTGTCAGGTTTTTTTAAGGATTTAAAGTTTGAATTTAAAAGAATAACATGGGCTCCTAAAAAAGATGTAAAAAAAGCTACCGAAACTGTATTGGTGTTTTGCTTTGTTTATATGATTATTGTTGGAGTATTCGATTATGGATTCAACAACCTATTCAAGCTAATATTTAAGCTGTAGAAGTGAATAAAAGGAGGGAAATAGGGATATCCTAATCCCTGAAATTATGTCAGAAGAAAAAGCGAAATGGTATGTGGTTCATACATATTCAGGATATGAAAATAAAGTTAAAGTTAATCTTCAGAAAACTGTAGATAACAGAGATTTGCATCATTGGATTCTTGATATACAAGTTCCTATGGAAGAACAGGTTGAAGTTAAAGATGGTAAAAAGAAGATAACATTAAAGAAAACTTTTCCAGGGTATGTATTAGTTAAAATGTTAATGACAGATGATTCATGGTACATAGTTAGAAATACTAGAGGGGTAACAGGATTTGTAGGTCCAGGATCTAAACCAGTGCCTCTTACAGAAGAAGAAGTATTGTCTATGGGAATAAAAGAAAAACAACCAGAGGTAGATGTTGAGGTTGGAGAAAATGTTAAGGTAGTATCAGGACCTTTAGAAGGATTCCCAGCGACTATACAGGAAATCAATGTAGAAAAAGGCAAAATAAAAGCTTTAGTTAATATGTTTGGCAGGGAAACCCCTGTTGAACTTGATTTTAATCAGATAGAAAAACTTGATTAGCTATTAAGACAATTGTTTTAATTAGTGGGAGGATTTTAATCCGTATAACCACATATAGGAGGTGTAAAATATGGCTAAAAAAGTAGTAGGAATGATAAAACTTCAACTTCCAGCAGGAAAGGCAAGTCCAGCACCACCAGTAGGTCCAGCTTTAGGACAACACGGTGTTAACATTATGGGATTCTGTAAAGAATTTAATGCTAAAACTGCTAACCAAGCAGGATTAATAATTCCTGTAGTTATTACTGTATATCAGGACAGATCTTTTAGTTTTATACTAAAGACTCCACCAGCAGCTGTATTATTAAAGAAAGCAGCTGGAATAGACAGTGGATCTGGTGTTCCTAATAAAACTAAAGTAGCTAAGGTTACAAAAGACCAAGTTAGGGAAATAGCAGAAACAAAAATGCCTGATTTAAATGCAGGATCTATAGAAACAGCTATGAGTATGATAGCTGGAACAGCTAGAAGCATGGGCATAACTGTAGAAGAATAATAACTACTAAAATAGTGGGAGGTATATACCGTTAATACCACAAAGGAGGAATTAGAATGGGAAAAAAATACACTGAAAGTGTAAAATTAGTTGATAAAAACACATTATATACAGTTCAAGAAGCGATAGAGCTTGTTACAAAAACATCAAAAGCTAAATTTGATGAAACTGTAGAATTAGCTGTTAGACTTGGAGTAGATCCAAGACATGCAGACCAACAAGTTAGAGGAGCTGTTGTACTTCCTCATGGAACTGGTAAGAAAGTTAGAGTTTTAGTTTTTGCTAAAGGTGATAAAGTTAATGAAGCACAAGAAGCAGGAGCTGACTTTGTTGGAGCAGAAGAATTAGTAGAAAAAATACAAAAAGAAAACTGGTTTGATTTTGACGTAGTTGTTGCTACACCAGATATGATGGGAGTAGTAGGAAGATTAGGAAGAGTATTAGGACCTAAAGGCTTAATGCCAAATCCAAAATCAGGTACAGTAACATTTGATGTTGCTAAAGCTATAGCAGATATCAAAGCAGGTAAAGTTGAATATAGAGTAGATAAAACTGCTATAATTCACGTTCCAATAGGAAAATCTTCTTTTGGAGAAGGAAAATTATCAGATAACTTCCATGTATTAATGGAAGCTGTTGTAAAGGCTAAGCCAGCAGCAGCAAAAGGACAATATATAAAATCAGTTGCTATATCAAGTACTATGGGACCAGGAATAAAAATTAACCCAGGTAAAGTATTAGAATAATATTGACAAAACAATGGTTTGTTGATATACTGATTGAAGTTGTAAAAATGAAATATATCTCCGTAGACAGTGGGTGTTTTACATAATTAGTGAAAGCTAAACCTACCTAGGAGTCCGATATAAAGTATATTCGGTCTCTCTGTCTTACGGAGAGACCTTTATTATTATAAATCACGGTAAACTGTGAGGAGGTGGACACACAGTGGGAAAGAATAGACAAATAAAAGAAGCTAAAGTTAAAGAAATACAAGAGAAAATGGAGAAAGCTCAAGCTATAGTATTTGTTAAATATCAAGGTTTAACTGTTGAAGAAGATACTATGTTAAGAAAAGAGTTAAGAGAAGCAGGTGTTGAATATAAAGTTTATAAAAATACTTTATCAACTATAGCTGCTAAAAATTTAGGCTACGGAAGTTGCGTAGATTTATTAGAAGGACCTGTTTCAGTAGCTTTTGGCTATGATGATGTAACAGCTCCAGCTAGAGTTCTTAATGATTTCGCTAAGAAAAATAAGAACCTAGAATTAAAAGGTGGAATAATAGATGGAGAATTATATGATGTAGATAAAATTAAAAAAATCGCATCAATACCATCAAAAGATATTCTTATCGCAAAACTACTTGGAAGTTTCAAAGCTCCAGTATCAAACTTTGCATATTTAATTAATGCTATTAAAGATAAGAAAGAATCAGAAGAAGCTTAAAATAAACTAAAAGAAAATTAGAAAGAAATTTTGGAGGTGCCTAAATAATGAAAAAAGAAGAAATCATTCAAGCTATAAAAGAAATGACTGTTTTAGAATTAAACGAATTAGTAGAAGCATGTGAAGAAGAATTTGGAGTAAGCGCAGCTGCACCAGTAGCTGTAGCAGGAGCAGGAGCTGCTGCAGGAGCAGGAGCTGCTGAAGAAAAAACTGAATTTGACGTAGTATTAGCTGAGGCGGGTTCAGAAAAAATCAAAGTTATCAAAGCTGTAAGAGAAGTAACAGGATTAGGATTAAAAGAAGCTAAAGCTTTAGTTGATGGAGCTCCTAAAACATTAAAAGAAGCTACATCTAAAGAAGATGGAGAAGCTATAAAAGCTAAGTTAGAAGAAGTTGGAGCAAAAGTAGAATTAAAATAGTTTTACTCTACATAGAGGGGTACTAAAGTAAGTACCCCTTTTTTAGTATACTTATAAGTATTGACAAAGCTTAAGCAATATGATAATATAATGAATTGCATTGATTATGTATAAATACAAACAAATATGAATGAATTGTATTAATTGTATTTATATGGTTATACTAATTTGATAATAATGTGTGAAATCCAAAAACACAATATTAAATTAAATTTTAAAAGGGTGTTTTTGGTTATTTTAGTTTATACAAGGGGTGAAATTATATGGTACATCCTGTCCAAGTTGGCAAAAGGACTCGTATGAGCTTTTCTAGGCTTAAAGAGGTTGGGCAAATGCCAAATCTTATAGAAGTTCAGTTAGACTCATATGATTGGTTTTTAAAAGAAGGGTTACAAGAAGTTTTTGACGATATTAACCCGATTCAAGATTATACAGGTAATCTAAATTTAGAATTTGTAGGCTACAAACTAGATTTAGATAGTATTAAATACTCTGTTGAAGAGTGCAAAGAAAGAGATTCTACTTATGCAGCGCCATTAAAAGTAAAAGTTAGACTTCTAAATAAGGAAACTGGTGAAATAAAAGAACAAGAAGTTTTTATGGGAGATTTCCCTTTAATGACAGAACAAGGAACTTTTATAATAAACGGTGCAGAAAGAGTTATAGTAAGCCAATTAGTTAGATCACCAGGTGTTTATTATGACATGACTGTAGATAAAACAGGAAGCAAATTATTCTCAGCTACAGTTATACCTAACAGAGGTGCATGGCTAGAATATGAAACAGATTCAAATAACATAATATATGTAAGAATTGACAAAACACGAAAATTACCAATTACTATATTAGCAAGAGCATTGGGTTATGGAACAGATGCTGAAATAATAGAATTTTTCGGAGAAGATGAAAGATTAAAAGCCACAATAGAAAAAGATAATACAAAGACTAGAGAAGAAGCTTTACTTGAAATATATAAAAGATTAAGACCAGGTGAACCACCTACTGTGGATAGTGCAGAATCTTTAATTGAATCTTTATTCTTCGATGCTAAAAGATATGATTTATCAAGAGTTGGAAGATATAAATTTAATAAGAAATTAGCAATCCATCTAAGAATAACAAATCAAATTGCAGATCAAGATATAGTTAATCCACAAACAGGAGAAATCTTAGTACAAAAAGGTGAAAAAATAGATAAAGATAAGGCTATTGAAATACAGAACTGTGGTATTAACGAAGTATATATAAAAATAGATGATAAGTCATTTAAAGTAATTGGCAATCACTTTGTAGACATACATAGTTTGGTTTCATTTGATATAAGTGATTTAAATATTAAAGAATATGTATTCTATCCTGTTTTAAAAGAAATACTAGATAATTATGCTGATGAAGAAAGTATAAAAGAAGAAATAAGAAAGAATATATATAGATTAATTCCTAAACATATTATAAGAGAAGATATATATGCTACCATAAATTATGAATTAGGATTAAGTTATGATATTGGTTATAAAGACGATATAGATCATTTAGGAAATAGAAGATTAAGATCAGTAGGAGAATTATTACAAAATCAATTTAGAATTGGTTTATCTAGAATGGAAAGAGTTGTTAAAGAAAGAATGACAATTCAAGATCAAGAAGTAATAACTCCTCAAGCTCTAATAAATATTAGACCTGTAGCAGCGTCCATTAAAGAATTTTTTGGTAGTTCACAATTATCACAATTTATGGATCAAACAAACCCTCTATCAGAATTAACACATAAAAGAAGGTTATCAGCTTTAGGACCAGGAGGACTTTCAAGAGAAAGGGCCGGTTTTGAAGTAAGAGACGTTCACCATTCACATTATGGAAGAATGTGTCCTATAGAAACTCCAGAAGGACCAAACATAGGGCTTATAAATTCTTTAGCTACTTTTGCTAAGGTTAATGAATATGGATTTATAGAAACACCATATAGAAGAATAGATCCTAAAAATAAAAGGGCTACAAATGACATAGTATATATGACAGCAGATGAAGAAGATTTATATGTAATAGCTAGATCAGATGAGCCAATTGATGAAAAGGGATATTTTTTAGATGATAAAGTTACAGTTAGAGCTAAAGAAGAAGTTTTAGTTGTTCCAGTTAGCGAAGTTGAGTATATGGATATATCACCAAGACAATTGGTTTCTGTTGCAACTGCAATGATACCATTCCTTGAAAATGATGATGCCAGCCGTGCACTTATGGGATCAAACATGCAACGTCAAGCAGTACCACTATTAAAGCCACAGGCTCCAATAGTTGGAACAGGTATAGAATATAAAGCTGCAACGGATTCAGGGGTTCTTCCAAAGGCTAAAAATGCAGGGACAGTAGTATATGTTTCAGCAGATGAAATAAGAGTAAGAAGAGATAGCGATGGAGGAATAGATAAATATAAATTATTAAAATTCAAAAGATCTAACCAAGGAACATGCATAAATCAAAGACCGATTGTTTCTAAAGGTGAAGTAGTAGCTAAGGAAACTCTATTAGCAGATGGACCTTCTACAGATCTTGGAGAAATAGCCCTTGGTAAAAATATTCTTATGGGCTTTATAACATGGGAAGGATACAATTACGAAGATGCCATGTTAATTTCAGAGCAATTAGTAAAAGAAGATGTGTTTACATCTATACACATAGAAGAATATGAAGCAGAAGCTAGGGATACAAAACTAGGACCAGAAGAGATAACAAGAGATATACCTAATGTAGGAGAAGAAGCGCTTAAAGATATAGATGAAAGAGGCATCATTAGAATTGGTGCTGAAGTTAGATCTGGAGATATATTAGTAGGTAAAGTTACTCCAAAGGGAGAAACTGAACTAACAGCTGAAGAAAGATTACTTCGTGCTATATTTGGAGAAAAAGCAAGAGAAGTTAGAGATACATCACTTAGAGTTCCACATGGAGAAGCAGGAATTATAGTTGATGTTAAAATATTTACAAGAGAAAATGGTGATGAATTACCACCAGGAGTTAATAAATTAGTTAGATGCTATATAGCTCAAAAGAGAAAAATATCTGTGGGAGATAAGATGGCAGGAAGACATGGTAATAAAGGGGTTATCTCTAGAGTTTTACCAGAAGAAGATATGCCATTCTTACCAGATGGAAGACCACTTCAAATATGCTTAAATCCTTTAGGGGTACCATCACGTATGAATATAGGTCAGGTATTAGAAGTACATTTAGGGTTAGCTGCTAGTAAATTAGGCTGGCATATAGCTACACCGGTTTTCGACGGGGCAATAGAATCTGATATAGTAGATTGTTTAAGAAAAGCTGGTTATTCTGAGGATGGAAAAACTGTTTTATATGATGGAAGAACAGGAGAACCATTTGATAATAGAGTAACAGTAGGATATATGTATATTTTAAAACTAGCTCATTTAGTTGATGATAAAATACATGCTAGATCTACAGGCCCATACTCACTAGTAACTCAACAACCTCTTGGAGGTAAAGCTCAGTTTGGAGGACAAAGATTTGGTGAGATGGAAGTTTGGGCTTTAGAAGCTTATGGAGCGGCCCATACCCTTCAAGAAATATTAACAGTTAAATCAGATGATGTAGTTGGAAGAGTTAAGACTTATGAAGCTATAGTAAAGGGAGAAAATATTCCAGAACCTGGAGTTCCTGAATCTTTCAAAGTTTTAATAAAAGAATTACAAGCATTATGTTTAGATGTTAAGGTATTGAATGATGATAATCAGGAAATAAAATTAAAGGAATCTGTGGATGAAGATGCAGACGAATTAGAAGTAAATATAGAAGGTACAGAAAATCAACCAGAAGAGAAAGAAGAAAAAGAAGAAGAAAAAGGAAAAGAAGATAGTGATGAATATGATGACTTAAGAGAAGAGGACGTAGAACCAGATTTAGAAGAGTTATCATTAGATGACTTAGATTTAGATGATTTTGGTGATGAACATTAATTTGAAGGGAGGATATACCCTTGTTTGAGTTAAATAATTTTGATGCTTTACAAATAGGTTTAGCTTCACCAGAAAAGATAAGAGAGTGGTCAAGAGGTGAAGTTAAAAAGCCAGAGACTATAAATTATAGAACACTAAAACCAGAAAGAGATGGTTTGTTCTGTGAAAGAATTTTTGGTCCTATGAAGGATTGGGAATGCCATTGTGGTAAATATAAAAGAATAAGATATAAGGGCATAGTTTGTGATAGATGCGGAGTAGAGGTTACTAAGGCCAAAGTAAGACGTGAGAGAATGGGGCATATAGAACTTGCTGCCCCTGTATCTCATATATGGTATTTCAAAGGGATTCCATCAAGAATGGGATTAATATTAGATATGTCTCCAAGAGCTTTAGAAAAAGTTTTATACTTTGCTTCGTATGTAGTATTAGATCCAAAAGAAACACCTCTTTTAAAGAAACAATTATTAAATGAAAAAGAGTATAGGGAATCTATAGACAAATATGGAGATGACAGCTTTGTCGCAGCAATGGGTGCAGAAGCTGTAAAGACTCTTTTAGACGAAATAGATTTAGAACAATCATCTATTGAACTTAAAGAAGAGTTAAAAACAAGTACAGGACAAAAGAAAATAAGAATAATAAGAAGGTTAGAGGTAGTAGAATCCTTTAGAAAATCAGGAAATAGACCTGATTGGATGGTTATAGATGTTATACCAGTAATTCCACCTGATTTAAGACCAATGGTTCAATTAGATGGAGGAAGATTCGCTACATCTGATTTAAATGATTTGTATAGAAGAGTTATAAATAGAAATAACAGATTAAAAAAATTGTTAGACTTAGGAGCTCCAGACATAATTGTAAGAAATGAAAAAAGAATGCTTCAAGAAGCAGTGGATGCTCTAATAGATAATGGTAGAAGAGGGAGACCAGTAACAGGACCAGGAAATAGACCTCTTAAATCATTATCAGATATGTTAAAGGGTAAACAAGGTAGATTTAGACAAAACTTACTAGGAAAGCGTGTTGACTATTCAGGCCGTTCAGTTATAGTTGTAGGACCAGAATTGAAAATGTACCAATGTGGTTTACCAAAAGAAATGGCTCTTGAATTATTTAAACCATTTGTTATGAAAAAACTTGTTCAAAATGGGTTAGCACATAACATAAAAAGCGCTAAGAGAATGGTAGAAAGAGTTCAACCTCAAGTTTGGGATGTATTAGAAGAAGTTATTTCTGATCATCCAGTATTATTAAACCGTGCCCCTACTCTTCACAGATTAGGAATTCAAGCTTTTCAACCTGTATTAGTAGAAGGAAGAGCAATTAAACTTCATCCACTTGTATGTACAGCTTATAATGCAGACTTCGATGGAGACCAAATGGCTGTTCACGTACCTTTATCAGTTGAAGCTCAAGCAGAGGCAAGATTCCTAATGCTAGCAGCACATAATATATTAAAACCATCTGATGGTAAACCAGTGTCTGTACCTACACAAGATATGGTTTTAGGTTCTTATTACTTAACAATGGATAAAGATGGAGTAAAAGGTGAAGGAAAAGTATTTTCTTGTCCAGAAGAAGTACTTATGGCATATCAATGCAAAGCGGTTGATATACATGCTAAAATAAAAGTAAGATTAAAGAAAGTTATAGACGGAGAAACTATTGAAGGAATAATAGAAACAACGCCAGGAAAAATTATATTTAATGAATCTATACCACAGGATTTAGGATATATTGATAGAACAATACCTGAAAACAAATTAAAATTAGAAGTAGATTTTCTTGTATCTAAAAAGACATTAGGTGGGATAATTACCAAATGTTATATGAAACATGGTGCAACAAAAACTTCTATAATGTTAGATAAAATTAAAGCAAAAGGATATCATTATTCTACTATAGGAGCTATTACTATTTCTACTTCAGATATGGTAGTGCCAGAGTCTAAGAGAGAACTACTTGAAAATACAGAAAAACAAGTAGAAAAAATACAAAAAATGTATCGTAGAGGGTTTATATCTGAAGAAGAAAGATATGAAAAAGTTATTGACCTTTGGACTAAAACAACAGAGGATGTAGCTAATGCTCTTATGGAAAGTTTGGATAGTTTTAATCCTATATATATGATGGCTGATTCAGGAGCCAGAGGTTCTAAAAGTCAGATAAAGCAATTAGCAGGTATGAGAGGGCTTATGGCTAATCCATCAGGTAAAATTCTAGAGTTACCAATCAAAGCTTCTTTTAGGGAAGGTCTAGATGTGTTAGAGTATTTTATATCAACGCACGGTGCTAGAAAAGGTAACGCAGATACAGCTTTAAAAACAGCTGACTCAGGATATTTAACTAGAAGACTTGTTGACGTTTCACAGGATGTTATAGTAAGGCAAGAAGATTGTGGAACAGAAGAAGGATATGAAGTATCTGAAATAAAAGAAGGAAATGAAGTAATAGAGCCTTTAGTTGAAAGATTATCAGGCAGATATCCTTCAGAAGATATTATTCATCCTACAACAGGAGAAGTAATAGTAAAAAGAAACACATATATGAATGAAGATATAGCTAAGAAGGTATCAGATGCAGGAATTAAAAAAGTTAAAATAAGATCTGTATTTACTTGTAAATCAAAACATGGTGTTTGTGCTAGATGTTATGGTATGAATATGGGTACTTCACAAAAAATTCATATAGGTGAAGCAGTTGGTATTGTTGCTGCTCAAAGTATAGGAGAACCGGGAACCCAGCTTACAATGAGAACATTCCATACAGGTGGTGTTGCTGGAGCTGATATAACTCAAGGTCTTCCAAGGGTTGAAGAGCTTTTTGAAGCTAGAAAGCCTAAAGGATTGGCTATTGTAAGTGAAGTATCAGGAACAGTAAAAATGGAAGAAACTAAGAAAAAAAGAACAATAATAGTTGTAACTGATGACGGTGAAGAAGTTTCTTATGATATTCCATTTGGTTCTAGAATAAAAGTTAAAAATGGAGATATTATATCAGCAGGAGATGAAATAACAGAAGGTTCAATAAATCCACATGATATTTTAAGAATAAAAGGTGTTGACGGAGTTAAAAATTATCTTTTATCAGAAGTTCAAAAAGTTTATAGACTACAAGGTGTTGATATAAACGATAAACATCTTGAAGTAGTTATAAGACAAATGACAAGAAAAATAAAAATTGAAGATTCAGGAGATACTGAATTATTACCTGGAACAATGATAGATGTTTTTGATTTTGAAGAAGCCAATAGAGAAATATTAGAAAAAGGTGGAGAACCAGCAGTGGGTAGAATAGCTTTATTAGGAATAACAAAAGCTGCACTAGCTACAGATTCATTCCTTTCGGCTGCATCATTCCAAGAAACTACAAGAGTTCTTACAGATGCTGCTATCAAAGGAAAAATTGATCCATTGTTAGGCCTAAAAGAAAATGTAATTATTGGTAAACTAATACCTGCAGGTACAGGTATGACAAGGTATAGATCTATTCAAATAAATACTGATGATGAAAATATTGAAGAAGATTCCATGGATTCAATAGAAGTATAGTATATATAAATTTATTGACATTGTACTTTCAAAATGATAAAATACACCTGTTATATGTTTTAATATAGGAAGCAAAGTTAATACTTTGTTTCCTTATTAATGGAATTTAGGGAGGAAGTCAACGATGATTGACAGACTTAAAGGCAATAAAGTTGTAGGGGTTAAACAAACAGTTAAGGCTTTGAAAAACAATACTGTTAAAGCTTTGTATGTATCTAAGGATGCGGATGAAAGTTTAATAAAACCACTTATAGAATTAGCTGAAGAGAATTCCATAGATATAATAAAGGTTGATACAATGAAAGAATTGGGACGACTTTGTGGTATTGATGTAAGTGCTGCCACAGCGGCGTTACTGAAATAAACATTAGCTAATAAGTAGCCAATTTGGCATATTTATAGAATAATTTATTTATCTAATTATGAAGGAGGTGCACGTATGCCAACAATTAGCCAATTAGTAAGAAAAGGCAGAAAGACAATAGCATCAGCATCAGACTCACCAGCATTAAAAGAATGCCCACAAAAAAGAGGAGTTTGTACAGTAGTAAAAACAACAACTCCTAAAAAACCTAACTCAGCCTTAAGAAAAGTTGCTAGGATTAGACTTACAAATGGATATGAAGTTACAGCTTACATACCAGGAGTAGGCCACAACTTACAAGAGCACAGTGTTGTTCTTATAAGAGGTGGAAGAGTTAAGGACTTACCAGGTGTAAGATACCATATCGTAAGAGGGGCATTAGATGCAGCTGGAGTAGCTAACAGAATGCAATCCAGATCAAAATATGGTGCTAAAAAACCAAAGCAAAAATAGTACGCAGTATTTGATGTAATTTTTTAGAATGATAGTGCTATGTCTTCGGCGTTTATATAGATATATAGTTTATATTAATTTGCAGAAGTTCAGAGCGCTTTACGGCTAGGTTATGTCGAGTACCTATGAACTTAAACTTAATGTTAAGGAGGGAAGAAAAGTGCCAAGAAAAGGACATATAGCAAAGAGAGATGTATTACCAGATCCATTATATAACAGTAAGGTTGTTACAAAATTAATAAACAGCATAATGTTAGATGGTAAAAGAGGAGTAGCACAAAAAATATGCTACGATGCTTTTGAAATAATAGCAGAAAAATCAGGTAAGGATGCAATGGAAGTTTTTGAAACTGCCATGAACAACATAATGCCTTTACTTGAAGTAAAAGCAAGAAGAATAGGTGGAGCTACATATCAAGTTCCAATCGAAGTTAGACCAGAAAGAAGACAGACTTTAGGAATTAGATGGATGCTAATTGCCGCTAGAAAAAGAGGCGAAAGAAGCATGAGAGAAAGGCTAGCAGGAGAATTGTTAGACGCATCTAATAATACTGGAGCAGCTGTTAAGAAAAGAGAAGACACACACAAAATGGCAGAAGCAAACAAAGCTTTCGCACATTACAGATACTAATACAAAACTGTTTTGGCTGTGCCAAAACAGTTTTGTCAAATTTGAATTTCGAAACGATGGGAGGAAAAGCAATTGGCGAACAAAGAATATCCATTGGCAAAATTTCGTAATATCGGAATTATGGCCCATATAGATGCAGGAAAAACTACAGCAACAGAACGTATATTATTCTATACAGGAAAAACTCATAAAATAGGTGAAACTCATGAGGGTGCAGCTACAATGGACTGGATGGAACAAGAACAAGAAAGAGGTATAACAATTACATCTGCAGCAACAACTTGTTTTTGGAAAGACCATCAAGTAAATATAATAGATACACCAGGACACGTAGATTTTACAGTTGAAGTTGAAAGATCTTTAAGAGTATTAGACGGTGCAGTAACAATATTAGATGCTAAAAGTGGTGTTGAACCACAAACAGAAACAGTGTGGAGACAGGCGGATAACTATAAAGTACCAAGAATGGTATTTATAAATAAAATGGATAAATTAGGGGCAGACTTCTTAATGTCTGTAGGAACGCTAAGAGAAAGATTACATGCAAATGCAGTGCCACTTCAATTACCAATAGGTGCAGAAGATTCATTTTCTGGAATTATAGATCTTGTAAAAAATGATGCTATTATTTACAAAGATGATTTAGGAACTGTAATGGATGAAACAGAAATTCCAGAAGATATGAAAGAAATGGCTGAAGAATACAGAACAATGTTATTAGAGGCTGTTGCAGAAGTAGATGAAGACATAATGATGAAATACTTAGAAGGTGAAGAGATTTCTGTAGAAGAAATAAAAGTAGCTTTAAGAAAAGGTGTTTTAGCAAACAAAATAGTACCAGTTCTTTGTGGATCAGCTTATAAAAATAAAGGTGTTCAATTATTATTAGATGCTATAATTGAATTCATGCCTTCACCATTAGATATAGAAGACGTTAAAGGAACAGAACCTACAACAGGTGAAGAAATGACAAGACCAGCAGATGCAAAAGCTCCACTAGCAGCATTAGCATTTAAAATAGCCACAGATCCATTCATTGGTAAGTTAGCATTTACTAGAATTTACTCTGGTACAATGAAGAGTGGTACATATGTATTTAACTCTAACAAGGGTAAGAGAGAAAGAATAGGAAGATTAGTAAAAATGCATGCTAATCACAGAGAAGACGTTGAAGAATTAAAGGCTGGAGAATTAGGAGCTATAGTTGGTCTTAAAGATACAACTACAGGAGATACACTTTGTGATGATGCAAACCCAATTATACTTGAAAATATGGAATTCCCAGAACCAGTTATAGATGTATCAATAGAACCAAAAACAAAAGCTGGTCAAGAAAAGATGGGAATAGCTTTAGCAAAACTTGCAGAAGAAGATCCAACATTTAGAACATATACAAACCAAGAAACAGGTCAAACAATTATAGCTGGTATGGGAGAACTTCACCTTGAAATAATTGTTGATAGACTTATAAGGGAATTTAAAGTTGAATGTAATGTAGGTCAACCACAAGTTGCTTATAAAGAAACTATCAAAAAGCATGTTAAAGCTGAAGGTAAGTTTATAAGACAATCAGGTGGACGTGGACAATACGGACATTGTTGGATTGAAATGATGCCAACTGAAGGAGAATATGAATTCCAAAATGCTGTTGTTGGTGGATCAATACCAAAAGAATACATTCCAGCAATTGACAATGGTATTCAAGAAGCTTCACAAAGCGGTATAATTGCAGGATATCCTGTTATTAACTTTAAAGTTAAATTATTTGATGGATCATACCATGATGTTGACTCATCAGAAATGGCCTTCAAAATTGCAGGTTCTATGGCATTTAAGAATGCTATGTCAAAAGCAGACGCTGTATTATTAGAACCTTCAATGAAAGTTGAAGTAGTTGTACCAGAAGAATATATGGGTGATGTAATAGGTGACATCAACTCAAGAAGAGGTAGAATAGAAGGAATGACTCCAAGAGCAGGTGCAGAAGTAATAAGAGCCTTCGTACCACTTTCAGAAATGTTTGGATATGCTACTACATTAAGATCTAAGACTCAAGGTAGAGGAAATTATGTAATGCAATTTGATCATTATGAAGAAGTTCCAAAGAGCATTCAAGATAAAGTAATTGGAGAAAGAAAATAATATAATAAATATATAAACACAAAAAAGGAGGAAATAAAAATGGCAAAAGCAAAATTTG
>OGSC01000355.1_pt1 | contig 25639 bp, 20 predicted proteins | sample 1573751 | NCBI WGS metagenome assembly OGSC01 (sample SAMN03295840, study PRJEB24534) | human gut metagenome | isolation source: fecal sample 8 from infant 5 | host: Homo sapiens | place: USA: Pittsburgh, PA | collected 2014-07
CTTTCAAATAAAATATTTTTTTAGTCAAGTGATTTTTATCACTTAACCTTACGGTTATATCTTATACGAGAACAAACAAGAACGATTCTAAACAAAAACATATCCTTATATGTATTTTTGTAAAAATAAATATTGACAAAACCCACAAAAAGAGTAAAATATTTATTTTTATAACCAAGAAAACAACGAAAAATCCGCTAAAAAAGCAAAAAAAGAACTCAAAACAAAAAAACGATAGTTATTTTTATAAAAAAACTATAAACTTATCCATTTGTGTTTTTATTTTTTGTTTCTTTTTCTCTATCTGTTCTTTCAAATCTAAGAATGAAATTGAGTTAGTTTATGTGTTTCAATTAAAATTCTCAGCCTGCTATAAAGTAATAGCTTTTTATTTCTTCCCTTTTCAACATTTCATAAATAAAGGCAAAAAAGCAGGCAAAATTAATTTTGCCTGCCTTTTTGCCTTTATTTAGGTGTAATATAGCTTAATAAGCTAGTTTGATTCGCTGAGATTGTACGCGTAGAAACAATATTAAGACCTTTCACATTCATTTCTGAAATGAAAATAGAACCATCTTGATTCACTTTCTCCACAAATGCTACATGTCCATATAATGGGTCTGCCCCTAATACTCCTGCAGGAAAAGAAACGGCTGTTCCTGCTTGTGGGGTGCGACTTACTTCATACCCTCGTGCCTGTCCTGTAGATCCCCAATCTTTTCCATTTCCCATTGTTAAATCAATGTGTTTTCCTAATTGGGTAATTCGATTGTAAACATATTGCGTACAATTTCCCCAAGCATAACTATTAAACGTGTCATAATTTTCACCATTATATGCTGGGAAATCAGAGTTAGACATTTCTACCGTTGCTTTTGGACGATCATACATCGTCAATTCATAAGTTTCAATCAAACCATTTAATTTTTTGTCATATTGACTATCAGTTGCATAACGTCCTGTTAAATAATGGGTTGCCTCTTGATAAGTTTTAGCATTATTTTTCCATACACCTTCATAAAAATTAGCATCTCCTGATGTCCCTTCTTTTAAAAGTTTTGCATAATCTTTTAAACTTTCATCATAGTTCGGATATTGTTTAAAAGTAGCTTGAGTTGCATAATATAGGCCATTACCTAGATCCTCTTGTGTTGCAAAAGAAATCCCTCTACCGTTGTATGTGCCTTTAATCCCAAACAAATTATAATTTGGAGCTTTTGACAATAGACTTTGTCCACTAGCAGATTCCAAAATCGCCTGTGCAATCATGACAGAAGCATACAAATCATTTTCCTGGCCAACTTTTCTCGCTGCTTCCCCAATCTTTTGAATAAATTGTTCCACGCTCTCGTCTTTTTCAAAATAAAAATCACCGTCATAAGTAACATCACTTTCTGGTACTAATTCCTGAATCGGCGCTGATGGGGCTTGATGATATTCTTTTACTTTCGCTGTTTCAATAGGCACTTCTACTTGATTTATTGAGCTTGGTTCTTTGTTAGACTGAGATCCTGATTGTACGCCTGTTGAATCTTGAGAATTTTCTATAGGCTTAGAATCATTTGGTTTTGATTCTAAATCTGTTTGATTTTCATCCGGCTTTTGTTCAGGTATTACAGGTACAGTCTCAGATGTTCCTGAATCTGAAATTTCGGGATCTTCCGATTCTACAGGTGTATCTCCATCTGAAGAATCCCCAGTAGATGAAGAGTCTTCAGATGGAACTTCAGGAGTTGCTTCTGGAATAGAATCTGTTGTTTCTTCAGATAAATTCTCATTTTCCTCTTTTATTGTAATAGATTCAGTAGAAAGAGGAGGTATAGTGCCTTCTTTCGCAAAAACAGTAGGTGTATATCCAAATACTTGACTGACTACTAATAATGTTGATAACATTTTGCTTGATTTTTTCACGTTTTCTTCCTCCATTACCTTATTTTTTATACTTGCTAATTTGTTACTACAAAATTTCCATGTATATTTAATTTTATGTAATCATACACTTCATTCCTATCTTTTAATTACATATCAACACAAAATAGGAATCATTTTTATTTATGATTTATGGGATTTTTAATAACTTCTTTATTTTCTTTTATACTGATAAACTAATAAAAAAAGCAATATTCCTAATGACAAGAAACCGATAACTTTTAAAATTAAAAAAAATATATTTAAACAATTTACTAACACTAATAGCATCCCCTTTTTGTTAAATTTAAAACTTCTATCGTTATTCTAACAACGTTATGTATGTAATAACTCTTAATAATATTTATATACCTCAAAATTTATTTCAAAAAAAAATATTGACTTTATGTAACAGATGCTATATTCTCTTTATTTTCTAGATTAAAAAAATTACTGTATACTATCTTATTTAAAGAAAAATATTCATAAACAGAGCTAAGTAAAAACAAGATCCACTTTCTTTCATAAAAATTAAAAATAGTTATTGAGAAAATTTTTTATTTATTATGAAAAGTTTTCTCAATAACTTACATAAAAAATAAAATATCTTGATATTGATTCTTAACTAAGTTCATGATATAAACAAATTGATAGGAAGCACAAATAACTTCTTTACAAATCTATCTCTTTAGTCAGTCGGCGGAAAACGGCTGACTATTTTTATTATGGATGCTATCGTAGTTGTTTACATCTTTGGTTTTACTGCAGTACATTGACATACTCTATACTTATCTTTTCAGTTTTGTTAATCTTAATTAATAAAATTAAGCAATATATAAATTCAACGGAAGAATAGACACTATGTGTACAGGATTGAGTATCACAAATAAAGAGTTTTACTTTGGAAGAAACTTAGACTTAGAATATCATTTTGATGAACGAGTTGTTATTACACCCCGTAACTACCTTTTAACTTATAAAGTCGAACCAGAACAAACACAACACTTTGCTATGATTGGCATGGCTACTATAATAGATGACTATCCACTATATGCTGATGCTATGAATGAGCATGGCTTAGGAATGGCTGGATTAAACTTCCCAGGATATGCACAGTATAATTCTAAAACTAAACGAAATAAATTTAATATAACACCTTATGAAATCATTCCATGGACCCTTGCTCAATTTAAGACAGTTTCTGAAGTAAAACAAGCCTATAATAATTTAAATTTAGTTTCTATTAATTTTAAAAAAGGAATTCCTGTAGCACCTTTACATTGGATTATATCTGATAAAAAAGAATCTATTGTATTAGAAATGACTTCTGAAGGAATAAAAGTATTTGATAATCCTATAGGAGTCTTAACAAATAATCCAACTTTTGATTACCATTTAACAAACCTTCAAAATTATATGGGACTTTCCGCTAAACAACCGTCAAATAAATTTTCTACGAATTTAGATTTAAGTCCTTTAGGCCAAGGCATGGGTGGGATTGGCCTTCCAGGAGATTCATCTCCTACCTCTAGGTTCATTAAGGCCTCTTTTTTAAAAGAAAATTCTTCATGCACAACAGATGAAAAATCTAATGTTTCTCAATTTTTCCATATATTGGATGCTGTAGCATTTGTTCAAGGATCTGTAGTCACTCCCGAAGAAAAAAATGATATCACTATATATTCTTGCTGCATAAATGGTGATTCAGGTGACTACTATTACAAAACATACAATAATAATCAGATATCAGTGGTTTCAATGAAAAAAGAAAATTTAGATACCTCCAAATTAATTCAATATGAATTAATTACTGAACAAAATATTTATGAAGTAAACTAAAAAAAAGCACATACACCATTATGAACAAAATAGTGTATGTGCTTTTTTAGTTAGTATAGAGCTTCTTGGCTTATTAATCCGGAAATAAAAAAAGGGATCTACCCTTGGCAAAAAACAATTAAAGAAAAAAATAATCACATGTTTCCCTAAAAAAGTACAAAAGTAATTTAGTTCTTTCAAAAATATGATTGTTAATTTTCTAAAAATATAATGCTCTTAAGTACTCTTTTTTTCATCTTTAACACAGTTTTTATAAGGAAATCGCAGGATACCTAATCATACTGAAGTTTGGATTATAAATTGTTCAGCATATTAAAACCATTGATAAAGAAACTTTATCATAAATTATTTGTTTTTTGATAGTTAAAATATATCATTAACTGTCCATCTAAATTTTCAACTTTAAAATTTTTCTTACTAAATCTTGAATTCTAGGTGTATTTAGTGGATACCTTAAATTTCTTTTTGGCACATCTGGATAATTATTTCTCCTAATAAATGGACTTCTATTAATAGACCATCCCCAAGCATGAATAATTGCACCATTACAATCTGAATACGGACATCCATTACATCTAATCCAATTTTTTCTTAAATGCGTACGCTCACAAAGCATGCACCATTGAATCTCTTCTTTAGAAAGCAATTGATCACAAATTTTTTCTTTTACTACTTGAGAAAGCATATTTTAAACTTCTCCTTTATTTTTTGACAAGATATTTTTTATTTTCTTTTACATTACCTTCACTTGCTTTAATTGTTGTGCCTTGCATATATCCTGACTCATCGTTAACCCAAGATAATTGCTCTAAAAGAGGCCAATTACGATATTTTGCACGTGTTTTATCTTGGATACCTACGTTATATTTCACTTTATTATCATTGGCTAATTCTTCATTAACACTTAACATTTTTAGTGCATAGGTAATACCGAATAAGCCATTAATCTCTGTACCTGGGTCACCACTGCCTTCACCTGAATCAGTTGGAGTGTTGGTTTCTCTAGCGTTTAATCCGTTAATTTGCAGTAATTAGCGCTTTATCAGTGTTTGGATTTCCTTCTGTTGGTTATGAAACCTCCGCAAAGGTACTTGTTGCTCCTACTAATCGAAGACTTTTTATGATAATTCTCCTCTTTTTTATTTTATTCATCAAATAAATAGTTATTCAATATTTCGTATCGTATGTATCTTAAGACAAAAAAGCTACCTGTGCTTCTAAAAAAACAGTCTTTTGTATACTTCTCTTAAAAAAATAAGTATTGACAACCTACTCATAAATGAATAAAATTATTTACTTTATTTGAAAACAAGCAACATAACTAAGAAATGGAGAGAACCATTAAAAAATAGTTCCCTCCATTCAAATCTATCACTTATCCTGCTATTCACGTAATCTTTATATTTGATATTTATTCTTTTTTTGTTACTTTTGATTGGTTAATAGTGATCTTTTGCAGAATAAATGAATATTGTTTCATTTTCAACTTTATATATCAGTCTATGCTCATCTGTAATTCTTCTAGACCATTTTCCAGATAAATCATGCTTTAATGGTTCGGGTTTTCCTAATCCAGCAAAGGGCGAACGATCTATATCTTTTATTAATTTATTAATTTTTTTTATGTTACTTTTGTTTCCTTGCTCGTGCCAATAAAGATAATCATCCCAAGCATCATCAGACCAAGCCTTAGCCTTAATCATCAGATTCAACCTCGATTAAGTCATGTGTCTTAAATGAACCTTTGGAAAACTGCTCATCTCCTCGACGAATTTTTTCCATAACATAATTATTACTAAGTGTTCTCAAAGTTTCTTGCATAGAATCATAATCTCTCTTTGATAACACAACAACTGTGTCCTCTACATCTTTACTTGTTACAATAAGCGTTTCAGCGTCTTCATTAACTTGTTTCATATAACTACGTAGATTTTTGCGAAAATTTGAATAAGCTACTGCTTCCATTTTATTCACCTCTCATTTATTACTTTGAACAATTGTACACTATATTGTACAATTGTTCAAATAATTACAGTTATTGATTAATTCTACTTATGTTACATTGTTTTTTATTCACCCTAAAAGCTTTTTATAATAGCTTTAAACCAATAATAATGTAAATGGCCAAGTTAAAATGTAGAAAAGGGGGAGAGGATGTTTTTTTGGACCTTTTTAGCAAACTAATTTCTGTTTTTTCTCTATATTGTAAAGGACTACGTTCTCCTAAAGATTACTTAATTCTCTGACAGCTATCTTTACAAAAAACTTACGTACCCCACCCCCTTTTCTACATTTCGACCATTTACATATTGATATCTTAAGTTTACTTTTTCAAATAAAAATAAGAGCCCTTACATGATGTTAGCTCTTATAATTCTATCTATCATAAGACTTACGTGGTTATTGATTGAATAATCATATACTTGGTTATTAAAAAATAAATAGAAAAACAAACACTATATTTCACAAACAAACTACACTCTCCTTTTTAATCAACATACCAACATTTTATATTTGTGAAACAAAACAGAATATACATTTGAAATTTTTTATAAAAATACTATAATAAAACTATAGTTTATTATTCACTCGTTGTTATCATGATAATCTTATAGCCAAGAAGATAACACTCGTCGTTTTTTATTAATTACCCATTGACTTCTTAGTATTGGTTATTTCAAAGTACCCCTTTCCTAAGCTAGTTACTATACTTTTAGCTTAATTTTCGTTATAACTTTTTGCTAAGAACTCTATCACAAGCTGAACTACTAAACAGAGTAGTTCAGCTTTTTTTATTTAATCAACAAAAAAATCTTGTAAACTGAGGGTCGTGGAGTGTAACCGAAATAATTTTTTGTTACTTTCTACTGCATTGAACTAATTAAATAGTTGTTGTTAGAAATAAAATATTTCTAACGACAGGTGATAAACTGTTTGTTATGTTTATATATCCTCTATTGGAAAAGATAAACAAAGAATGAAGCTAGTTTTTGTATTGTTTCGCTTCATACAAAAGAACAATCAACATTAATAGATAATAAAAAATTTTTAGCAATGATTTTATTGGTTAAATAACTCCTTGTTATAAAAGTTTGGCAAAATTATTTGTGCCAAACTATAACTTAAAATAAAAAACACTGAATTTTATATTCAGTATTTTAAACAATAAATCTGTAATTAATAAAACAATTTATCCTCTACCATTCAAAATTACATCTATAATTAAAGTGTATGATAACCATTATATTACATTGTAAAAAATAACACATCGATACTTATTTTTACATATAACTAGTTAGGATTTAATTTTTTCACAATGTAATTCTGATTCTAATTTTTTCTTGATTCTTTCAGCGTACTCTTTTGAAAAAGGCTCTGCTTCCTTTATTGATCCTAACAACGGATATTCATCATACATCATTGCTTTTACATATTGTTTGTTTTTTGCACCTCTTGTTTCCACTTCTACATAATACATATGCATTTGCCTTCTTTCTCTTATATCTCTACTATCTTTATTATACCAATGTATATATTTCTTTATGATAGTTATTATATATATAATTAGTTATTCTTATTAAAGACAAGTCTATTTAAAAAATCTTCTATTAAATACTTTTTGATATTCTTTTGCTAGCCATATATTAAGTATGGGCTCACACATAAGATCCAATTCTCTTTCATCTCCCAAGTGTGTAAAATAACTTAAATTTTTATACACTTTTATAATATAAGAAAAAAATCACTCAAAAATGATTTAGCGACTTTACAATATCTGTAAAAATAGTTTATCTTCATAATTATTTAACGACTAAATTTTTTGTTTGCTTGAAGAACATAATAAAAAACACTCAATTTCTAAACTAAAAATTATCAATTAATAATAAAAAAAAAGAAAAAGTTAACAAAAATAAAAAAAAAAAACTCATAAGGATATTTTGGAAAGCGCGAAAAAAAAGCTTTTAATATTATTAATGATTTTTCAAGCAATAAAAATCTCTCATTTTCTTGTTTATTCTCACTAATCTTAAAATAAAGAGAAATTTTATATGTTTATGCGTATTTTGTCAATGTTTATTTCTCAAGATAGCTTAGCAAATATATTTACATTGTAGAATCTTTTTGTAATTTTTGCTCTAAACTTCCAAATAGAAATAGTAAATAAATTCATTTAACTATATAAGAAAAGAGGAAAAAGACAATGAAAAGTATTCAATTATTTGGAGCAACATTATTAGCTTCAACCACCTTATTAGGAGCGGCAAGTGCCTTTGCGGAGGTATCACAACCAACAGAAGCAAATCCAAACACTGCACAAACGTCAATTGGCACCGAGTTAACAGTCAATCAAACGCCAGACAAACCACAACCACCAAAAAAACCAGACGGCGGTACAGATCAACCAACAGAAATTGAAGGATTATTTGGTATTGCGTATGCGCCAGGAGCGTTAAGTGGACAAAAACAATTGTCTGAAACAGGAACAACTACGGTTGATTTATCAAACAATACTGGTTCTAATTCATCAAACAAACATAACGTAGGTGTCCAAGATAAAACCCGTGCGAAAGATCGCAACTGGTCACTTAAAGCGCAGTTAGAATGGACTGGAGACGACCAAGGTTATATGGATGGAGCGACAATTACTGCAACTGAAGGGAAAGTGCAATTAAACGATGGCAAAGGGAACTTATCTGCGGTACCTGAAGATGCGGTTACTATTGGAGATAACGCTGCGACTTTAACTATTTCAAAAGATTCTCAAGTTGAAATAATGAAAGCTAATACAGGAAAAACAGTGAACGGTGTCTACAACTACCAATTCAAAGATCCTAAATTAGTAGTGCCAAACTCTGAAAATGTAGCTACAGGCTCTTATACTTGGAATATAGTTTGGAATTTATCCAATGTACTTGAAGGAGATGGCAATCCAGAAGAGCCAACTATTCCATCAGAACAACAAAAATATAGTTTTGTTGTTAATAATTATAAATCCCCTGCTATTTTTGATTCTTGGGAAGAAACTGAAGAGACGAGACATAACTATGTAATGAGTCATTTTAAATCAAGAAGTAACGCTCCAACTTGCATGGTAACAACTTCTAATCATGAAACTTTAGATATTCCACAAGAATACTATAACTATAAATATAAACTTACTATCAAAAACAATTCTAGACCAGGGGGTATCCATCAAATTCTAGCTATAGTTATTTTTTATCCCCTACATCATTTGTCACTTATAAACAAGCAACAAATTATATGGAGGAAGATATCCAAAGAAGGACCTATTATTTTTTTAGACCTGGAGACAATTCAGAAGCCAATGGATATATTACTAGTATATCCGCAACTGGTATAGTAACAGATCTTTCAGGAAATAGGGTTACTCAATAATCATTGGTATAAATCAATTACCTTATAATTCTGTAACAATAAGCATCTAGTATTAACAAAGAAAGACTTACTTAAAATAAAAAAGAAGATTTTTTGTTATATCTTTTTACTAAGAAATCACTTAAAAGCTGAACTGCTAAACACAGCCGTTCAGCTTTTTTATTTAATACATAAAAAAAATCATTACTTATGATGGAAAAAATTCTTTTTGAGAATACATATAAAAATAACAATAGATAACGCTTAATCTCTCTACAATAAAAACAGAAATAAATTTAACTTATTATTTCCATTAATGAAAAATATACTGAAAAAATTCAGTTAAATCTTGAGTGATTGAAATCAATGAAATTGGAAACGTCTTTGTTTGTCGTACTTTTTCATCCGTCACATTCATTAAAGAACGCTCACAAATAACAATACTATTTTCTGTATTTATATATATTGGTAGTTCTTCTAATGAGTAATACAAAACATTATCTACTACAATATATGTTGTATTTACATTTCTTTGTAACCATTCTCTATAGGCCATATGAGAAAATTCATCACTTGCTACAAAAAAAACTTGCCATTTTTTTGTCCGATTGTTTAACAATAAATCTGCTACTTGTAAACAAAATTGATCAGTGGCTTCTTTTGAAGTTAAAATATTATAGTCGTAGTAAGTTATCCATTCTATCATTATAGCTTCTATCTTTTTCCCAAGTTCTCTTTGTTCCTGATTAAGAAAATAATGTTTTTCGACCAAAAATACTTGACGATCAATACAAGTTAAAAGAATATATCGAAGAAACGGCTTTTCAAATAAAATATCTTTTAATAATTCTCTATCAAACACCTTTTCAAAACGATGAATAAGCTCTTCCAATTCAAAGATATTTTCTAAGTAAGGCTTTCTCAATGAATCATGATCCATTATTAAATATTGATAATTCGTTAAATTTTTATTTAACAACCGATGCATCATAGATATATAGACTATTTCCTCTTCCTTTAATTGGTAATTCGACAATAATTTTTTTATTTCATTAAAGAAAAAACCTTGCTTTATATAGTCTATCTCACGTTTTGAAAGAGTCAACGATTCCTTTTTTCTCTTTAATGAAAGATAAATGGCTAATTTTAGAAAATGTAATTCTCTATCACTACTAGTCATAGCAAATTCTTTTATAAACTGTCGAACTATTTTTTCAGCTTCCAAAAAAAGAAACATATCTAGTTGATACTCTTCTACATCTATACGCATCCATACAGTTAAAACGATGAAGCGTTTCGCTAATTCATTGGGTAAAAATTCTTTTGAATCATTCATAATCTCTGCATCCATAAAAAATTGTTCTGCTTGTTTTTTTAATCCAAACGCTTTTGCTACAGAAATATGTTCCCTTTCTACAATTTTCATATAATTGGTTTCTCCCAATAAATAATAAGCACATACTCTTAAAAACTGAGATTGGCTATAAAGTCTTTTGATTAACTGGTATCGTGTAACTGTGGCATGAAATTGAACATTTAATGTAGAAGCTGTGTGCTCAATCACTATAATATCAGGCATTAAAAAGAGGATCCGTTCAATATCTCGTTTAATTGTTCCTCTACTTACTTCTAAAAAGTCCGCGATTTCTTGAATATGAATTTTTTTCATTTCAAATAAATATTCCATCACCTTAATTTGACGCATAATATCTTTTTCAATATATTGTTCAATCAATGTGCCCACTCCATCCTCAAATTATAGTATGTATCTTGATAATACCTTACTACTACCAAAATGAATATCTTTATCTTTCAATCTAAACAAAACTTCTTAAGCTATAAACTTATCTGACTTAACTTATATGGCAGATATCATTTTGTCTGAAGAGCCTTTTCATTCTGGATATACAAAAAAACAGTACCTTATTATTTAAGGTACTGTTTTTTTCTAATGATTAATGAACAGAAATAACCTTTTTATTCTACTAGCAATCATTATAAAACATTGCTTAAATTCCATTCAACATATCCTTCATAGTTGCCTGGTTGAACCGTTCTTGCCTCAGGGATTTCTAATGAAACATCTCCTAGATTATAGTTATACACGGCATTGTGCGAAACATTGTTCGCAGTCATGATTAGCGTTGGAACATTGGTGATGGTTACATCTGACTCACCTTGTACTTCATTATTACTATCTGTTAAATCCGTAGCTGGATTAAATGGATCTATTCCATTATTAATGTTCTTCATCACAACACCTGTTTTATTCGTGGTTTTGATTGAACTTCCTGGAAGCTCTTTTCCTTTGTTCCACACAAGTTGTGCACTTAATGTCCATTGACTAGCGGCATTCCGTAAATCACGAATTCCTACATCAAAGCGATTGATTTTATTCACTGGAATACTTTGTGGCCCTTCATCATTCAATACAGTACTTTCTGTTTGAAATTGTTTTGGTAAATACGCAATGCCATAGTTAGATAACTCCTCCGGCGTTGTTGGTTTGGTGTTATCTTCTCCTTCAGACGGAATGTGTATGTCTAATGGTTTATAAGTTAGGGTAATTTCTTTCGCTTCCTCGGTGAATGTTCCTTTTATTCCTTCTGGAATTTTACTCTCATCTAGTTTATACCCAGGAATAGGTGTTTCCATTACCTCTGTTAAATCATACGCTTGATCTTTATAGCCTTTAATTGTTTGAGGAGCTTTGATTGGCTTACCATTTTCATCAACAAAGTTCACTGTAATTGTTGAGGTAATATTAGTAAATACAACGTGATCTATTGAATTTGCATACGATGAAGGATCTATACCACTACCAGAACGAATCGTTCTCATTTGAAACCTTGTCATTGTTTGTCCCTCAGGGACTTTGTACAATCCGCTATATTTTTTCCAAGCTGTTTTAGGTGTAGTCATTTGTTGTTGCTCTACCAATTGGCCATCAGGCTTTCCTATTTCTACTGCAGCAGTATCTGTCCCATCCGTTCCACGATGATAGACTTCCCAATATAAGGTATCTCCAGGTGTTGTTTTTATATCTTGGTACAACGCAGCATTTCTATCATAATTGAGTTCTGTCCATTGGTTTCCATCTACTGCTGGAATTGGCCAACTTGGGCCTGCTTTTTGTAATTCAATATAAGGACCTGTTGTCTTCCATCCTGGAATACTTGAAAATCCTTGCCAATAATAGCCTCTAGGAGAAAGGTTAGGACTTGAAATCACAGGATCTTCAAAGCTACCATTTACTAATGAAAGTGGTGCAGCTTTATAATAATAAACAATTTCCTGTGGTTCTTTTGTAAAAGTCCCTGTCGCATTTTCTGGCAAACGACTTTCATCCAAGACATAGCCATCTATATTTAATTTATATTCTGGTGTAGTCGCATCATACGATTCTCCAATATTTCCAAGAATTTCTTTTGCCTCATGAATTTCTTTTCCAGTATCTTCAAATACATATTTCACTTTAACAGAAGCATCTGACCATTGTGCTTGATATCTTGTTCCTATCAAATCAGGGACTACATTAGTTGCATTGGTATCATCACCTTCGACTAATTTCCAACCCATAAATTTTTTATTACCATTTGTAGGTATGTTTTCTTTTTTAAATTGTTCAAAAGTAGCTATTTTATTTTTTTCAGATGTAATAACAAACTCACTTGCGTAACTCTTCTTGGAGGTAGAGTAATCAAAACTTCCACCATTTGCATCTAGTATTGGAAAATTATTAAATTTCACTCTATAGTTTGCCCAAAAAGATGAAGAAAAAAACTGAGGGTCAGTTGCTATTACTGCCGAAGCTACAGGACGCATTAAACCCGGAAAATAACTACTAGTTATACTAAAAAAATTAGAATCATCAAGATCAGTTGAAGATAAATCAAAACTTGATACATCTAAACTGACTATTTTGGGCATATTTGCAAACATTGCATTTATTTTAGTTACATTTTTTGTATTAAAATTTGATACATTTATCTCGGCTATATTCGCACAATAATAAAACATGTGATCCATATTTGTCACATTACTTGTGTCAAAACTACTTACATCTAGTTCTGGCAAACTTTTCAAAAAAGCAAATGTATATTCCATATTTGTTACATCGCTCGTATTCCAACCACGAACATTTAAACTTGTTAACGTATTACAATTATAAAACATATACGCCATATTTGTAACGTTGCTTGTATCTAATCCTGTTAAATCAATTGTTTTAAGTGAAGTCTTGTCTTTAAAAGCATTTGACAAATCCGTAGATTCTACACCTACTTTTGTTCCATCTTCTTTTGGTAGTACTGCAAAGCTTGTTGCTGAAGATAGATTTGGAAAGACCGTTGAATCAATATCCTTTAATTTTGTTGGCTTCCCATCAATTTCATTCGGTACAACAATCTCTGTGCTATTTCCTGTATATTTTGTAATCAGTACATAGCTCCCTTTATCTTCTGTTTCCCAATCCGCAAGCCGCACTTCTTGATTAGTGGTTGTTCCCGCATCTGTTTCCACTTCCGCATTGGTAGCTCCTTCTGGAGCTTTTTCTTCGTTTTCTACAGCTGATGTTTCCTCACTAGACGAGGTTATTTCTGGTGTTACCGAAATTTCAGGCGAGACAGTTGCTTCCTTTGGTACCTCTGAAGAACTTTCTGTTGTTGCTTCTTTCTTTTCTCCCTCTGTTTCATTTTTAGAATTTTTTTCTTGCTTTTCTTCTTTTTCAATCACTTCAGAAGAAGGCATTGCGGAATTATTTTCCGCAATCGCTGCTATCGGTAATAACACTGAGTTGGCCAAAAGTAACGTTGCCGCAAACAATTGTTTATTCCATTTCATTGTTTATCCCTCCATTTGATGTTCTTCTCGTTTCTTTTTAACTAGCCTAAACCACAGACTACAACTCACCAATACGCCTCCTAGAACTGAATAAAACAATGTTTGTTGTTCATTCGTTTTAGGCAACAGTTTTCTCATTTGATTGGTCGATTGAGCCATAACTTCTGGCTGCTTTTTCTTAGTTCCTTCATCAGATTCAGAAGGAACGCCAGGCAATTGACCTGAATGAATCGGGCGGGTCAATTGAACGGTTGTTTCTGTTTGAATCCCCGTATTCTCTTGCTGGGCTTGTACTGGTACGTTGCCCCAAACAAATGCCCCACATAACAAAGAACCAATCACCCATTTTTTCATCAAACTTCTTCCTTTCTGTTTATCCAAGAGTACTTTATCAAATTTTAGAGCGAATGTATTCTCATAAAAACAATAAACTTATATATGTATTTTCTAAAAATTATATTGCATCCCAACAATAAATATTCTATAATAATTATTTAATTCAAAATAACATAACAAACAAAAACAATTAAAGCGCTATTTGGGACAAGATTCCCCTTCTAGCCTACAAAAATAGCGTGAAAACAAGAAAAAAGAAGTGTTTCCTTTTCTTATTCGACGAAAGAAAAATAGTTCTTCCTGTTAATAAGGAAGAAACTTTTCTACTTTTTGTTTTTAAACTACTATTTTTTACACAAAAAATTAAAATTCCCTTGTTATTTTTGACTCTTTACAAGCAAAGAAATACATGTTTCATAATAAAAAAGGACAATTACTCACCTTTAAGTAGTTGTCCTTTTTTATTTAAATTTCTTTCCAAACAGTCAAAAATATCTTATAAAAACAGTGATGAATCAAAATTTTCAGATTATTATTTATGCATAATTCCAAAGAATAGGGTTGTATGAAAAAATTCTACTTGTCTTTATTATTTTTTTAGAATTACTAACAATTCTTTTTGTGTTAGCTCCACAAATGTATATTCATTCTCAAGAAACAGTAATAGGACTATTCTTAGTATTGGTTTTGCTTTAGTTATTTTTTACAATTGGTTAAGTTAATTTAATCAATTTATTGATAATAACAAAAAAACTGAGATCTTAATCCGCTTCATTTTATCTCAGTTTTTTACTTTTAGTAATTGATTACTTAAAATGTAACACATATTTTTTGAAACAGATAAAAAATCAGAAGAATAAACAATTATTTTGCCTGTTCCTCTGATTTTTATCCATTTTACTTATAGATAAGATTAATTTTAGCTAAGCATTCTTCGAGTACTTCTTCAGGAGCTTCCTCAACGAAGTCAAATCCTCTTGAAACGATATCAATACTTCTATGATGTTCTAGCAATATTTCACCTGTTATTTTCATATTTTGAGTAAGAGGTATATGCAAAGGGAACGGTTTTCTTTTACTTGTGATAGGCGCAACAGAGACCATATTTTTGAGATATGGGAGTCGCTTTCCTAGAATAATACATGGTCGCTTTCCCTGCTGTTCGTGTCCTTTAGTTGGATTTAAATTAATATATACAATATCGCCTTGCTTTAATTCATCTACACTTTTTTTCATAATAATTCTTCTCCTACAGGACTGCCCCAATCATACTCCGTTTCATTTAATTCTCCACCTTTATAATCTGAAAATAGTTCTTCCAACGTATTAGGAAATGTCGTTTTTGGTGTAAGAATAATTTGACCTTGTCTAATAACCATGTCAAATTTGGCTGTTCGGCCCTTGACACCTACCTCTGCTAATTCTTCTTTGGATAATCGAATACCATTAGAATTTCCCCACTTTTTTAGCTCAATTTCTTTGACTAACATAATATCTCACACCTCTCGTAATATATATTTTGAAGAAATTTTCATTTCTTCAATCACCCTTATGGGCTATTCTTAAATGTTTTTAATAAAACAACGATCATCCTTGGATACTGAGGGATATTCCTAAATAATAAGTCCTGGAAAAAACTTACGGGAAAACACTATCACCTTTTGCAGTTTAATTACACTATTAAATCTGTAATCCAAACCGATGATATAACCTCCAACACACTACCTGAGTCCATTGACCTCTATCAATCTTAGTAGGAATTTAATGAGTGAACTTCTATTAAGTGAGGCTATCGTTAAATCAACATGATTCTGAAATATCCCACAGTACCCCAGTAATTTTCGAATAAATGATGAAAGGAGATCCTTCCACGTAAAATTAGTTATCAATTTAGACATTAATTCCGAAAATTTAGATGTTTGCTTTGTTTCCTGTACGCATTACCTATTATACCACAAAATGTATAAACAAGTATATCCTTTTCGTGATATTATTATTACTAGATGTGACTGATTTTTTATCCTACTTGCTGTCTGAAGTTAGTTCAACTGGAATATTAGCCAAGTTACCGACTATTAAATTAATACTTTATTTTCAATACCACTTATTGGTATTTTGACTACTGCAGTTTTTTCTGTAGGAGTAGCTGGTTGCTTAGAAATAAGATATTTCTTGGTTATCACGAGAAGTGAAACTTTTTTAGGTAGAAGAAATCCTTTTATACTGTGTTATTGCCGGATTTCTATATAATAATCATGCATACTAGATACCGAAAATAGTGTAACATAGCAATTTTTGAAAATCCGTTTTTAACATACCCAAAAATCATTTGAATCCATTTTTTCAATCCTAATTAATTTTTTGAAATTAGCATAGTTAAAAAGTTCAATTGAAAACAAGATTAATTTACTAATGAAATAGCAAAAGCCATTGACACATATTATTATGACTTCATTCCTGAGAAAAGTTCTAAAGATAGGTTAGTTCACTTAAAAAGAGAAAAATATACGTACTTAGCAACAAAAAAGGACAATTACTCAATAGCGAGTAATTGTCCTTTTTCTCTTTAAATTTCTTCCCAAGCAGTAGAAAATTCGCTTTCCGCAAACAAGGAGGCAAGTCCACTCACTTGTTTTAATCGAAGTAATTCATCTTTGTCCATGCCAATATTTTTCATAATCCATTGATCACTTAGCCCTGATTCTACCAATTTTTGGACAATTTCCACCATACAATCGATGGAATGTGTTCCTCTTGCACGATTGTGACGAATCGTACTAGCAATTCGTTCGTTAATCGGCTTATCTATCACCGCTACGGGTAAATGATACCCTTCTCTTTGGGCAATTTCCTCTGACTGCTTCATCACTAAATAGCGATGATACCCATCCACTATCTCGTAATAATCCGCCTCTTTTACATAATAACAAACAATTGGCATTGTATACCCATCCGCTAAAATGGACCGTTCCAATAATTTTAATTCTGCAGGCGCCACTTTATTAGGATTATAATCATTGGTACGAATCTTCTCAAGAGGAATTCGGTGAATGCTATACACCGGACTCACGTAGGTAGATTGTTCTCCCATAACGCCATGGCCTCCTTTTTCTTTTGTAGTTCGTCTTTTGTTTGGGCAAATCCCATATAACGACAAGACGTATCATTTTTCAAAATTGTAATACACATTCGTTTGTACGAAGGAACTAATCGCACTTGCTTAATTGGTACTTCATCTGGATATTCTGGAAATCGAATCCAACGATACTCCGTTTTATACTTCCGATTATTTTGTGGCTCTCCTAAATCAATAAATGACACACCGGCTTCCCTAATTTGTTCTACCAGGTCAACAGATAATGCCCCACCTTTTTCTACCCAATATTCTTTGGAACGGTTAAACTTTTTCACATAGATGGCTCGCGTTTCTTCGGGAAGCGTTTGTAATAAAAAGTTCACATATTGTTTCCACGTCTGTCCCTTTGGTAACGTCACTTGCCGATATCCTACCGCTTTTGATTGACCATATATCGCGCCAAAATTAACGCCATTTACTCGGCCAAGCATTTTCCCCCACGTTTCTGGTTCAATGGCTTTATATAGCTTTAACGCATGAATTCCGCAATCATGGAAAGGGTTGGCTACACGCATATCTCCCAAAGAAACACCTGCTTGATAATAAAGATCATATAATTTGTTGTAATCCCATCTAAAGGTGCCGTACGCTTTCCATATGTCTTCCACATCCCAGTCATACAGCGGATAAAAATTGAAAATATTATGATATACTCTAAAACTATAGCGAATTCTTCCAAACATGGTCACGGTATTTTCTCGAGTCACTGTTGCGTAACGATTGAGACTTTCTTGTGCACGAATACCAACCAATACTGCAGTTCGCTTTGCTTGTTCTTTTTGGTGCAGCCAACGGCTAAGCTTTTTCTGAAAAAGATAATCTTTCATACCGATGTCAAAAAAATCAAAAGGATGATTCTCCAACGTAATCGCTTGTTCAGGTGGTTGATTCAACCAAATCTCTTTTTTCTCTGGATCCCATGGCAACCAAGTGGATTGATACATGGAAATCCCACAAGAAGCAGAAATTGGTAAACAAATATGATAATACGTAAACTCTGGATACTTCCCCATACATCGTTTGACATAGTCTAATGTATGTGCATATCCTCCCTCATAGTCTAAATGATACACCGATACCTTAACTTCTGTTTGACAAGATTTATAGTAGTGATACACCATTTCTAATAAAACACCTGAATCTTTCCCACCAGAAAAGGCCACCACTACATGGTCAAACTTGGAAAAAATGTACGCTAAACGTTGTTTTGTTGCTTCATAGACATTCTCTTTTAAATAGTTTTTCAACTGCTCATCCTCCCTTTTTCTTTCGAAAGAAAAGACATAGATTAGCCAAGAGTTATTAGTAAAAATAAAAACCAAACAAGTGGCCATATATTAAGCGCCATCCCTAAAATCAACGCTATTTTTTGGCTTCTTTTCGTCAGGTCTTTCAAAAAAAATAATGCAAGACCGACAGTAAATACTCCTAGTAAACAGGCAATAAGAAATTGCCATTGATGGATATAAACCGTTGGAAAAGATAGAATATTTACTACTACCCCGCTTAAAAGAACCCATAAAAAAACATATTTTTTCATTCATTTTACTCCTATTTCTTCTAATTTTTTCTTCTGTCTTCCATTGTCAAGCATTAAATCACAGAAAAGTATAAGGTATGTTCTAATAACTCTGTTGAGCTATTGTCACATAGCTCTTTCATAAATATCGGATAATCTTCTTGTGCGCACTGAACAATCATTTCTTCGGACACTTCTTCATTGTCCACTAGGTCCGTTAAAGACATAAGGATGTGTAGTTGGGCATCCAATCCCAAGATTTCCGCATGCACTTTAAAAAAGTGCATCGGAGAACTTGTATCAATCGTTTCCTTCATTTTCTCACATAATTCTTTCATCCTTTCTGAAATCAACGGATACTTCTCTTGAAAAACAGGATCTGTATATTTTCTTTCAAAATACTGAAAATAGGTTTCCTCATCTAAATAATTCAACGTTCTCTTCATTTTTCTCGCTCCTTTTTTTATTTTTTCCTTTATTATTGATTAAATACATACATAAAAAATTGTTGTAAGTCTTCATTTACCGAACACAATGACACAGGGAACAATTTGGTTTCTTGATAGGTGTCAAAGGGAACATTGGTCAACGTACGTTCACAAAGAATCACACTATTCTCCGTGTCTAAATACACAGGTAATGCTTCTAAGTCATAATAAAGCTCATTATCAATCACAATTTGTGTCGTATTCAACCGTCGTTGAATCCATTCTCGATAAATGGTATGTGAAAATTCACTCTCGGCAACAATAAACACATGCCATACTTTGCCTATTTCTTGATGAATCAATACATCGCTGACTTTTAAACAAAAACTTTCTATTGCACGCTCTTCAAGATAGACTTTATACCCATATTCTTGACTCCACTCACTCATCAATTGTTTTACTTGTACACATAATTGTTTTTGCGAGGCTTCAATAAAATGATTCTTTTCTACCAAATACATCGGACGATGATAGAAAATATCGACTAAGAATCGTACAAGCGCACGCTCAAAAAGAATTTCTTTCATGAGTTCTCGCTGAAATGTCTGTTCAAAACGATGGACCAGGTCTAAAATCTCTGGTCTCTTATAAAAGTGACTCTTCCTCATTTGATAATAGTCCATTTGGAGATAATGATAATTGTTTAAATTATGATTTAACAATCGATATATAATGGTTAAATAGTCACTCTCATTTTTTGGCAATTGATAGGGACGCACAATGGTTTCAATTTTTTCAAACTCCAATTCTTTATAAAGATACGCCATCCCTTGCTTTGGATTTTTTATCCCTGTATGTTTTCTTTGTAAGGAAAGGTAGACATTTAATGTAAAAAAATACTTTTCTCGTCCATTCAACTCGTTGGAAAAAATTTGGCTAATTTGAGCAACAATTTGTTGGGCCTCTCGATAAATTCGTGGATCCATCTTTATCTCCATTGGCTCTACTCTCATCCATATCGTAAGCAACAACAATCGGTAATGAAATTCATCCGTAATAAACGTGCCTTCTTCCGTCATCCCTCCTGTCTTTTTAAAGAATTCTTCTACTTTCTTTTTTAGCGAAAAAACTTTGGCCACAGAAATATGTTCTTGTTCCGAAATTTTTATATAGTTCCGTTCTCCTTGTAAATATAAAAGACAGATCTTTAAAAAATAAGATTGGCTATATAAGTTTCGTATCAGCTCATACCTTGTCATACCGGCTTGAAAATACACCGTCACATGGGTTGGTTTTTCTTCGACTAATTGGATACGAGAATCTAACAATAAAATCTTTTCAATATCTCGTTTAATCGTCATTCGACTGACATTTAATAATTCCGCTACTTTTGGAATATTCAATTGTTTCAATTCAAACAAGTATTCCGTTACTTTAATTTGTCTCAGGATATCTTTTTCAATATACTCATCAATCACGATTTTTCACCTTTTTAATGGGCTGCCTCCTTGCCGTTGGATCTTCTTATAAAAAAGCTCCTCAAAAAAGAGCCTTATAACCAGCAATTTTTTTGAGGAGCTTAACTAATTGTTTCGTTTGAAGCATTCATTCTTCCCTTTTTCAAACGTCGTTCATCACTTGCTAGGTAAAAGTAGCTTAAAACAAACACTAACGGTACATGTAATTTTTTCAACTCTCGCAATTTCTATTCTATAGGTCCAGAGATATCTTCCCCTTGAAGATTTGTTACTGAAGAAGATATTACACCTTGAACATAGTACCAGCTATTTCCAACATGCACATTTTGTGATCTTTGTTGGATATATTCTTCTAAATAATTTTTTGCCTGTTGATAAGTTACAAACTTTTCATTTGAAACTATTGTAGCACTACCAAAAAACTTCACGTTAAATACTACTTTAAACTTATATTTAAAATATTCTTCAGGAATATCCAAATTTCTATGTGCATAATTAGTTACCTGACTTTCTGGACCATACACGTTAATAGGTAAATCCTTATAATTCTCCATCATATAGTTATGTCTAGCTTCTTCTGCTTCTTCATACGAATTAAAACACTGAGGAGAAAGATACTCATTTACCTTAAAACTATATTGTTTTTCTACAGGAGGTGTTATTTCATTTCCTGGAACATTCTCTAAACTCCAAACTACATTTCCACTGTAGCTTCCTGGTTCTACCATCCCTGCATCAGGAATTTCCAACGATACATCTCCTAAATTATAGTTGTATACGGCATTATATTTTCCAATATTTGCGGTCATGATTGATGTTGGAACATTGGTAATTTCTACGTTCGTTCCTCCTAGCACTCCATCATTACTATTTGTTAAATCCGTTTCTGGATTAAATGGATCCGTTCCATTATTGATGTTCTTCATCACAACACCTGTTTTATTCGTGGTTTTGATTGAACTTCCTAGAAGCTCTTTTCCTTCGTTCCACACAAGTTGTGCACTTAATGTCCATTGACTAGCGGCATTCCGTAAATCCCGAACTCCTACATCAAAGCGATTAATTTTATTCACCGGAATACTTTGTGGGCCTGAATCATTTAATACTGTTTTTCCTGTTTGGAATTGTTTTGGCATATAAGCAATCCCAAAAAGAGAAGTTTCTTCTGGCTTCGTATTATCTACGTCTTCTGAAGGAATATTGACGTTTACTGTTTTATAATTAACCGTAATGACTTGATCTTCCTTTGTAAATGTGCCTTTTATATTCGAAGGCATTTTCTCTGCATCTATAGCATATCCAGGAATAACTGTATCAGTAATTTCCTTAGTATAATCGTAAAGTTCACCTTCCCAACCGTATTTATTTTCAGAAGGTTTAATCTCTTCGCCTCGTTCATTTACATACTTAATCGTTACTCTATTTTTTTGATTAGTGACTTTTACATCGTCAATATAAAGATGTTCCGATCCACTCAATTCTTTACAATCTATCTTAATTCTTGTAATTGTTTGACCTTCTGGAACTTTATATGTCCCAGTGACTCTGTTCCATCTATTTATTGTGGACGCTTCTTTTACTAATGTTAACTCTTCGTTTGGTGCACCTATCTCCAACTTACTCGTTGCTTTTCCATTATACATTTGAGTTGTTTGAGCATATTCCCAATATAAGGTATCTCCTGGAGTTGTTTCGATGTCTTGATACACTGCTTGAGTGCCACCAGGCTCAATTGCTAGCCATTGTGAACCTTCTGCAGCCGGAAACTTCCATGCTCCATGTAGTTCAAAACCATTATCGTTTTTCCATCCAGGAATTTTTGAAAAGCCTGCGTAAAAAAACTGTTGCCCCCAGTTTGGACTGCCAAATGGTATTCTATATTCCTCAAAACCACCGTTTTCGAGGAATACATTTACTCTTTTGTAGTAGTACGTTATTTCTACATTACTAGAAAATTTTCCTACCGCATTCTCTGGTAATCGATTTTCATCTAATTCATATCCTTCTATTTTTAGTTTATATTCTGGAACAGTTAAATCATAGGCAACCCCTACGCCACCTATTAATGTTTTTGGATCATGAATTTCTTTTTGTTGGTCTCCATCAATATAGATATATTTCACTGTAGCAGTTCTTTCAGGGGTGTATCTTATCGTGATTTCTTGGTTTTCTGCTATAAACTCCCCTTTTACATTTTCAGGCAGTTTTGTTTTATCTAAGTAATAACCTTCGATTGAAGTACTATCAATAATATTTGTTAAATCATACGCTTGTCCTTCATATCCTGTGACCTCTGACGGTTCTTTCAAAGGTTGTCCTTTTTCATCGACAAAATTCACGGTAATTGTTGACGTAACATTAGTAAATTTCACATTATCTATTGAGTTCGCATTTCCTCCACCTGGAGAAATACTTTTTAATTGAAATCTTGTTTCTGTTTGCCCTTCGGGTACGGTGTAAAATCCACTGTATGTTTGCCAAGCATTTCTAGGTGTAACCATCCTTTCTTCCTCAGTTAATTCTCCGTCTGGCGCACCTATTTCTACTACTGCAGTCCCTGTCCCGACAGATCCTCTATGAGAAACCTCCCAATATAACGTCTCTCCTGGTGTTGTATCGATATCTTGATACATTCCACCAGTAACACCAATTTCTGTCCATTGCTTCCCTTCTATGGCAGGAGCAACGTTACTATCTTTTTGCAATTCCACTTGGTTATTTTTTGTTTTCCAAGCGGGAATTTCTTTATAAGACTTCCAGTAAACACCTACATTAGAAGACCAATTAGGATTTTCAATAACTGGGTCTTCAAAGCCTCCATTAACAATAGATGTTGGCATCGCTTTATAATAGTACGTTACTTCTATGGGCTCTTTTGTTAACTTCCCTTTTGCATTATCTGGTAATCGCTCTTTGTCTAAAAAATACTTAGGAATTTTCAATTTGTAGTCAGAAGTACTAACATCATAATTGTCTCCTAATAATCCATCGACTGTTTTTGAAGGTTCAAGTTCTTTTTGTTCTTGTCCATTATCATAAATATATTTAACAGTTACTTTAGATTTTGTTCGACATGGAACTGTAATTTCTTGAGACTCAGCTGCGAATTCCCCCTTAATATTTTGAGGGATTTTTTCTTGATTGACGACATATCCTGGAATATCAACGGTTGCTACTTTTTCCGTATAATCATATGGTTCAAATTCGACACCTGAAATCTCTTCTGTTTTAACTACTTCCCCTTCTTCATCCACATATTTAATTGTATTGATACTTGTTTTATCAGAAAGCTTTACACCATCAACAAAACTACTTGGACCAATTTGAAGACTTCGTAGTTGAAATCTTGTCGTTGTTTGTCCTTCAGGTACGGTATAAACACCACTATGCTTTGTCCAGCCTCCAGAACCACCACCATCACCTGTTTTCATTTCTTCTTGAATAGTTAATGGCCCATTAGGAGCACCCATTTCTACTGCCATGTAACCTACACCATTAAATCCTCTTTGATATAAAGACCAACCAATTTTTGTTCCTGGTGTAGTTTGAATATCTTGATACATTGCACTGTCTGCCTTATTTGGAACCTCAAGCCATTGACTCCCCTCTGGAGCTTGAATATATTGTCCCAAACATAACATAGCGCTATCCGTATTAAGCCCTTTCCAACCTAACTCTGAAAAATTAACCCCTTCATAATAAAACCAGTTTCTATGACTTGGACTTCCTCTAGTCACTCTTCGATCCTCAAAGCTACCATTTATCAAATTTAATGTAGTTGTATTTGCATCTTTTGTAGTTGCTTTCTCCTCTTCTTGAGAAGTTGCCTCTATTTCTTCTTTCATTTTCTCAGATTTCTGAGTTCCTTCTGATGCTTTCTCTTCATTCTCTACAGCTGGTGTTTCCTCTGTTGTTGTAGAAGTTTCTTTTTTGTGTTGTTCTTCTACTTTTTCACTATTCGTTGCTGGCACTTCTTGCGGTTGCTCTTGTTTTACTTCAACTGAGTTTGACGGTTCCTCTTGACTTTTTTCTTGCTTCTCTGCTTTTCCAGCCACTTCTGATGTAGGATTTTCTTGTATCGTTTCGGCAATTACCGTCAGAGGCGTCGTTGCCACATTAGCCAATAAAACCGTTGTGGCGAATAAATACGCATATTTCTTCCTTTTCATCTAAGTTTCTACCTCCTTAACTAGTTAGCCTTCTCAAACAAACTCTTGCTTTGAAAGTTACTTCACTAGTTTTTACATAATAGCGATGGATAAGTATATATATTTCTCCCTACCGCTTTTTAGCTCAATTGACTATTAATCATAAAGATATACACCGTACTTAACACAATCACTCCTACAGAAGAAAGAAGGACAATGCCATTGACATACAACTGACTTTTTTTCATAGATTTTGTTAATGTTGCTTTGTAGTCGTTGAAAAAAAGTAAACTATTTACGACCAGTAAAAGAATGCCTACAACCAATAAACAAATAGGTAAGCTATACATTATTCTTCCACTTCCTTTTCTTTATTTTTTCTAATTAGTAATAAACACAAACTACACCCAAGGAACACGCCACCTAAAATCGAATACATCAGATTTTTTTCTCCATTCGTATGAGGCAAACGTCCAGTTGATGAGCTGCCAATAGCTATATTCATTTGTGCATTCGCGTTTGCGTTACTATTAGTATGAATCGTCACATTTGAACCACCAGTTCCACCTGAAGACTCTCCTCCTGGCAATTTATCTGGCCCAATAGGACGAGCTAATTGAACCGTTACG
>OGSC01000363.1_pt1 | contig 24930 bp, 25 predicted proteins | sample 1573751 | NCBI WGS metagenome assembly OGSC01 (sample SAMN03295840, study PRJEB24534) | human gut metagenome | isolation source: fecal sample 8 from infant 5 | host: Homo sapiens | place: USA: Pittsburgh, PA | collected 2014-07
AGATAGTAACGTAAATAATGATTTTAAAGATTTAAATTATGTTCAATTTGATGGATCACAATTAGAAGAATTTGATACAGTGTTTAATGCCTGTGAAACATTGCCTTTTATGAGTGAGAAGAAAGTAGTTTTAATTTATAGATCAGATTTTTTAGATGATAACAAAGGTGATAATAAAACTAAAAAATTATATAAAGATATAGACAATTATATAAAAAATATTCCATCCCATTGTATTTTTATTATGTATTATATTATGACTAATAAAAGAGATAAGGTTAGTTACAGAATAAAAAAATTAGATAATAAAGCCTGTATAATTACTATTGATAAAATTAAAGGAGCAAACTTAGAAAAAAGAGTAGAAAAATTCTTTAATGATAGAGGGAAAAAAATAGCTAAAATACCGTTAAAGGCTTTTATACAAACTATCGAAAATGAAAATTTAAGTTACATAGAAAATGAAGTTGAAAAATTATGTACTTATGCAATGTATGAAGAAATAGAGAAAAAACATATAAAAGAAATGTATGAAAGTATCAAAGATGAAGATATCTTTGATTTAATAAATTTTATATCTGAAAAAAAACCAAGAAAGGCTATAGAAATTTTAAATGAGTTAATGTACAAAGGACAAAAAATAAATCATATACTAGTTATGATAGAAAAGCAATTTAGAAATTTATATTTTGTAAAGATAGGTATGGAAGAAGGCAAAACTAAAGAAGAGTTAGCAAAAGAGTTAAAAATTCATCCTTATGGATGTAGTGTATTAATGAGCCAAAGTAAAAAGTTTACTTTAAAACAAATAGAGAAGTCCATAGAATTAGTTATAGAGACAGATAAAAAAATAAAAACTACCTCTGTTAATACGCAAACAGAAGTAGAATTACTAATAATAAATTCTATATGTGCTTAAAATAAATAAACCCGTTAAATACGGGTTATTTATTTTAAGCGTTTAATGCATTTAATTTTGCAGCTAATCTAGATTTTGTTCTAGCAGCTTTGTTTTTGTGGATTATTCCTTTTGAAACAGACATATCTAAAGCTCTAGCAGCTGTTTTGTAAGCAACTTTTGCTTCTTCAACGTTTTTACCTTCAACAACAGTTAAGAAGTTCTTTATTGTTGTTTTTAATGAAGATTTTAACATCTTATTTCTAAGAGTTTTAGTTTCTATAACTTTTATTCTTTTCTTAGCTGATTTTATATTTGCCATTTTTTCACCCCCTCGTGTTTTTATAGGGTTTTAGCAGTTTTGGGGAAATCTGCGTATGTAATAATCATTAAGATTTAACAAATGATATTATAACATTAATTATCATACACTTCAAGAGGATTTTATTATAAAAGAATAATTATAAAGAATCAGTAAAAAATATATTTAGAAGAAATATATTTTTTAAAGAAATTTAGGAGGATGTAAATATGTTTAATATAAGAACAGATCTAGCAATAGAAGCTAAGGAGATATATGAACAGGAAAATAAAAGTAAAATCGATGGGGTTCAGGTATTTGAATATAAAGAGGAAGATGTAGATATAACAGAGGTTAAAATAATAAATAATAATGGAGAATTAGCTATGAAAAAACCAAAAGGTTCTTACATAACTTTAAATGTACCGGAGTTTGCCCATTATGATAGTGAAACTTTAGAAAAGGTTAGTGAAATTTTAGGAAAAGTTTTAAAAAAGATTGTAAAAATAGATAAAAGCATGACAGCTTTAGTAGTAGGGTTAGGTAATTGGAATGTTACTGCAGATGCTCTAGGCCCTAAAGTAGTGTCTAAAATAATGGTTACAAGACATCTAAAAGAATTAGTACCAAATCAGATAGATGAAAATGTAAGACCAGTTTGTGCTATATCACCAGGGGTTTTGGGGATTACTGGTTTAGAAACTAGTGAAGTTATAAAAGGGATAGTACAAAAAATAAAGCCTAATTTAGTAATATGCATAGATGCTTTAGCTTCAAGAAAAACAGATAGGGTTAATAATACAATACAAATAGGAACCACAGGAATTTCTCCAGGAGCAGGGGTTGGAAATAAAAGAATGGAGCTTAGTGAAAAAACTTTAGGAGTTCCAGTTATAGCCGTAGGGGTACCTACTGTAGTAGATGCAGCAACACTCGCAAATGATACTATTGATATGGTGCTAGAAGATATGATTAACAACTCTGAAAAGGGTGGAAAATTTTATGAAATGCTAAAGTCTGTAGATACAGAAGATAAACTAGGCATGATAAAAGAGGTTTTAGATCCTAGATTAGGTAATCTTATAGTTACTCCAAAAGAGGAAGATATGCTTATAGAATCATTATCTAAAATAATAGGAAATGGGATAAATATGGCTTTGCAACCAGCCTTTCAATTAGAAGAAATAAATAAGTATTTAAATTAAAGAATATAATAAACAAATAAATATTTTAAATAACTAAAAAGCTGAATGATTTAAATTGTTTTTAACTAAGAGGTTAAAAGCAAAATGATTCCAAAAATTATTTTATAAATATAGTAATAAAACAGTTTTTTCTCTCATAAAATTATATATAAGCAGAATAGGGGGAGGAAAAATGAATTACAAAAGTATAAAGCCAAAAACAAATCAAAGTCATGGGAAAACATGGATAATTATATTCATGATATTAATTTTTTTTGTAGGAACAGTGCCCTGTGTGGCAAAAGCAAAGTCAAAAGTTAATTTTAATAAGAGAAATATGTTTTATGTCCAAATATTAAACTATGCTATGCCTACAGTAAAGGCTATTTCCTTTAATGAAGAAGATATGGCAGAAAATAAGTTCAGTTTTAAAAATCTTGTACTTCAGATGATAGGATTAAATATACATAATCCTATATCTTTAGTAGAAAAAGAAATGCCTGTTTTATGCCTTAATTCTTCAAAAGAAGATACGAAGGATAAAAGTATGGCATTAGACCCTTTTAAATTAGAAGAAAAAGAAGTATCAAAATATAAAGCAGAAGAAATGAAAGATGGAAAAGAAGATTTGAATTTGGAAAATAAAGTAGTAAATGTTCAAGAACCCAAATTAAAAAAGAAATTAAATCCTAAAAAACCAGAGGTGCTAATATATCATACTCATACTACAGAAAGTTACAAGCCTGGAGAAGCAAGTAATTTTGATAATGATAAAAATGTTTGTGCAGTAGGACAGGAACTGGCAAAAGAGCTTATGGACAATTATGGTATAAATACATTACATGATAAAACTGTACATGACGCTCAGGCCTATACACAAAGTTATGCAAGATCATCAGTTACAGTGGATAAGCAGCTAAAACAACATGGTGATTTTAAACTTATAATAGACCTACATAGAGATGCTGGGAGTAATAAAAAGGCTTTTGTAACAAAATTAAATGGAGAAAATGTAGCAAAATTTATGATGGTAATGGCAAAAAAGAATCCTCACTTTAATAAAAATAATAATATGGCTACAAATATAATGAATACTTCCAATAAATTATTTCCGGGATTTTGTAAGGGGATATATTATTATAACTATGGCACAAGATATTTTAATCAAGATAAAAGTAACAATGCAGTTTTAATAGAAGTAGGTGCAGATATAAACACTACAGGGGAGTCAAAAGCTTCAGCAAAATATTTAGCTAGAATTATTGCAGAATGTTTAAATAAATAACAAAATTGAATAAATATAGAAAAAATAGTACATCCTTATAGTAAGAATAAAAAAGGGGTGTACTTTTTTTATGGAAATAATAAAAAAGAAAAGAAAATTTAAATTAAATTGGAACAAATATAAGACAGTTATATTATTAAGTTTTTTAATAGCTGCAAGTGGATTTTTTATGGTAAGCAATACTATGCCTAAATTTGTAAAGGATAGGTCAAAGGTAGCTATTTATTTTACTAAAAGGCCTTTGGATATTAGATTTAGAACTGAAAACTATACAGTTTATATAAATGAAAAAATTTTAAATGATATAGGAGATAAAACCTATAAAACCTTCAATAATATGAAAAATTCTACAAGTAATTTTGTTAACAATATTAATAAAAGTCACAGTTTAAATAAAATAGGTAATGTGTTTTATAAAATAAAAGAGGAAGTGCTAGGAGTTTTTAATGGAAGAGGTGTAAAATAATAATAAAGAAGTAGAGATTTTCCCTTTTAGTTGACATATCACCGGAGTTTTATGTTATAATTTACAGTGATTATTTTTACAATTTTCGAGTTGAAAGTTTGTTATTAAAAACCTATATGTTATTTGGGGGTAAAGATATAATGCAAAGTGAAAGACAAAAATATATAAGAAATTTTTCAATAGTAGCACACATAGATCATGGAAAATCTACATTAGCAGATAGATTGATAGAAGCAACAGGAACACTTACAGAAAGAGAAATGGATACTCAAGTATTGGATAATATGGATTTAGAGAAAGAAAGAGGAATAACTATAAAGTCTCAAGCTGTAAGATTAATTTATAAAAGGGATACTGGGGAAGAATATACACTTAATCTAATAGATACTCCAGGACATGTAGATTTTAACTACGAAGTTTCTAGAAGTCTAGCAGCCTGTGAGGGAGCTATACTAGTAGTAGATGCTACACAAGGCATACAAGCTCAAACATTAGCTAATTGTTATTTAGCCTTAGATAATGATTTGGAAATAGTTCCGGTAATAAACAAAATAGATTTGCCAAGTGCTAGACCAGAAGAAGTAAAACATGAAATAGAAGATGTAATAGGTATAGAAGCGGAAGATGCACCTTTAGTTTCAGCTAAAACAGGATTAAACATAAAAGATGCACTAGAAGCTATAGTAGAAAAAGTACCAGCACCAGAAGGAGATGAAAAAGCCCCTTTAAAGGCTCTTATATTTGATTCATACTATGATAGTTATAAAGGTGTAGTTTGTCATATAAGAGTAAAAGAGGGCACAATAAAAGAGGGTACAGAAATAAAACTTATGAATACAGGAAAGGTTTATGAAGTAGTAGAGGTAGGAGTTTTTGTACCAAACTATATGCCCGTAGATGAATTAAAAGCAGGAGATGTTGGATATGTAACTGCATCAATTAAAAATGTTAGAGATGCCAGAGTAGGAGATACTATAACAGAGGCTAAGAGACCTGCTAATGAAGCGTTATCAGGATATAGACCTGCAGTGCCAATGGTATTCAGTGGGATATACCCAGTAGATGGAGCCAAATATGAAGAATTAAAAGAAGCCTTAGAAAAGCTTCAAGTAAATGATGCAGCATTGTCTTTTGAACCAGAAACTTCTATAGCCTTAGGTTTTGGATTTAGATGTGGATTTTTAGGTCTTTTACATATGGATATAATACAAGAAAGATTAGAAAGAGAATTTAATTTAGATATTATAACCACAGCGCCATCTGTTATATATAAAATAACAAAAACGGATGGAACTTTAATAGAGTTAACAAATCCAACTAATATGCCAAGTCCTTCAGAAATAAAGCTTATGGAGGAACCTATAGTTAAGTCATCTATAATAACACCATCAGATTACGTTGGTGCAGTTATGGATTTAGCTCAAAACAGAAGAGGAATATTTAAAGATATGCAATATTTAGATACTACTAGAGTATCTTTAAATTACGAGATCCCTTTAAATGAAATAATTTATGACTTTTTCGATGCTTTAAAATCAAGGACAAGAGGTTATGCCTCCTTTGACTATGAATTAATAGGATATAAAGATGCGGATCTTGTTAAACTAGATATATTATTAAATGCGGATATTGTAGACGCTTTATCTATGATAGTGCCAAGAGAAAGAGCCTATGCTAAGGGAAGAAATATGGCCCAAAAACTAAAGGAAATAATACCAAGGCAAATGTTTGAAATACCAATACAAGCAGCAGTAGGAGCTAAAATAATAGCTAGAGAAACAATAAAAGCTATGAGAAAAGACGTTCTTGCAAAATGTTATGGTGGAGATATCTCAAGAAAAAGAAAACTTTTAGAAAAACAAAAAGAAGGAAAGAAAAGAATGAGACAAGTGGGATCTGTAGAAGTACCACAGGAAGCATTTATGGCAGTATTAAAAACAGAGGAATAATAATATATAACTTAGGAGTGTTAGTTTTGGATAGAGAGGATAAAAACAAGGAAGTTTCACTGTATATACATATACCTTTTTGTATGCAAAAATGTTTATATTGTGATTTTACATCTTATGGTAAAAAAGAAGATCTAATGATGGACTATATTAAAGCCCTCTCTAAAGAAATTGTTGATAATACAAAAAATAAGATAATAAAAACAATATTTATAGGTGGGGGTACCCCCACCTATTTATCTTTAGAGGCTTTAAATATTTTAAAAGATACCTTAAAAACTATAGATAAAAAAGAAAATATAGAATTTACAGTAGAGGGTAATCCGGGAACTTTTACAGAGAAAAAACTAAAACTACTAAAATCAATGGGAGTAAATAGATTAAGTATAGGACTTCAAAGTTCTAAAAATACCCTATTAAAAACATTAGGTAGAATTCATAGTTTTGAAGATTTTGTACATAGCTTTAAAATGGCTAGAAAGGAAGGATTTAATAACATAAATGTAGATTTAATGTTTGCTCTTCCAAATCAAAGTTTAGATGATTGGAAGGAGACTTTGCTAGAAGTAGTAGATTTAAATCCAGAACATTTATCCTGTTATAGTTTAATAATTGAAGAGGGAACAAGTTTTTATAATTTATATAAAAACTCATTGCTAAAACTTCCTAAAGAAGAAGAAGAAAGAAAAATGTATGAGTATTGTATTGATTTTTTGAAAGAAAAAGGGTATTTACAGTATGAAATTTCAAATTTTGCTAACCCTAATAAAGAGTGTAAACACAATTTAGTGTATTGGGATTTGGAAGAATATATAGGTTGTGGAGTAGGGGCTCATTCTTATATAAATAATCAAAGATATGAAAATACTAATTCCATAGAAACATATATAAAAGAAATAAATTCTAATAATATTACTCAGATAAATTTTCATATTAATTCACAAAAAGAAAATATGGAAGAGTTTATGTTTATGGGACTTAGAAAGACAAAAGGTATATGTATGGATGATTTTCAGGAAAGATTTGGTCAAAATATAATAGACATATATGGAAGTGTAATCAATAAATATAAAAAATTAAATTTATTAATGGAAAAGGAAAGCAGGATATATTTATCTAAAGAGGCTGTAAGTATTTCAAATACTATACTTTCCGATTTTTTATTATAAGAGTTAAAAGAAAAATAAAGAAATTCTAAGAAAAAGTGAGATTTTAAAAAATTAATATAAGTTTTTTCAAAATATAAAGGTTAAACAAAGTTAAATATCAAATAGATAGGTTGACAAATAATTTGTACAATGTTAGATTTTAATCATAGTAATTAGCACTCATTGCTAGTGAGTGCTAATAAAAGAGGTGTCAATATGATATGGATGAGAGAAAAATCAGGATACTTCAAGCTATAATAAAAGATTATATTAATAGTGGAGAACCCGTTGGATCAAGAACTATTGCTAAAAAATATGATTTAGGAGTAAGTTCAGCAACTATAAGAAATGAGATGGCAGACCTAGAAGATATGGGATATTTAGAACAGATTCATAGTTCATCTGGAAGAAAACCATCAGATAAAGGCTATAGACTATATGTAGATAAGCTTATGACATTAACAGCTCTAACAGAGCAGGAAAAAATGCTCATAAAAGATCAAGCTATAGATTCAGCCTTATATGAAATAGATAAAACCATAAGACACTCTATAAGTATATTATCTGAAATAACTAAATTAACTTGTTTAGTAAAGACTCCATCTATGATAAAAAGTAGATTAAAATCAATACAAATAATTAAGGTTGATAAGTATAATTTATTATTGATTGTTATAACAGATAATGCCATGATAAAAAATACACTATTAAGAGTAACAAAAGAAATAGATGAAGGCTCCTTAATAAAAATAAATAATTTATTAAACCAAAAATTAAAAGGACTAAGTCTAAGAGAAGTAAATTTAGAATTATTAAATGAATTAAAAAAAGAAATGATAGGATATGGTGATATATTAAAAAATATTTTATCCTCCATATATGAAGCACTTACGGATATAGAGGATGCAGAAATATATATGGAAGGAACCACAAATATATTCAATTATCCTGAATACAATGATGTAGATAGAGCTAAAGAATTTCTATCTATGTTAAATGATAGAGAAAAGGTAGAAGAATTATTATATGTAGATTCTGATATTGCTGTAAAAATAGGAAAAGAAAATTTTGTAGAAGATGCAAAACAATGTAGTGTTATTTCAGCAGTATATAGTATAGGAAAGACACCCATAGGAACTATAGGAGTTATAGGACCTACAAGAATACCTTATGAAAAAATAATATCAGCTGTGGCTACAATAGTTAAGGCAATAAATGATACCTTAACTGATGACAAAAATATTCATAAATAACAAGCGGATAGATAGAATGGAGGTATATAATTGGAAAAAGAATGCAAGGATGCTAAACATATTAACATGGAAGAGGATTGCTGCTGCTCTAATAAAGAGAGTGAAAATAAAGAAGAAGATAAAGGCAAAGAAGAGGACTTAGAGTTTGAAGAAATAGAAAAAGAAGAAATAATAGAAGACTCTAATGAAGCAAAGATAAAGGAATTAGAAGATATGAAAAATAAATTAAAAGAAGAAAATAAAAAATTAGAAAATCAGATGGAAGAAATAAAGGAAAGATTAGTAAGAACAGTAGCAGAATATGATAATTTTAGAAAAAGAACAGCTAAAGAAAAAGAAGATTTATATGTTAGTGCCTGTGAAGATGTTTTAAAAGAGCTTCTTCCAGTTTTAGATAACTTAGAAAGAGCAGCAACTGTAGAAGGCTCTGTAGAAGATATTAAAAAAGGAATAGATATGACTGTTAAACAGTTTGAAACTTCTTTAGAAAAATTAGGAGTAGAAGAAATATCTACAGAAGTTGCTTTTGACCCTAATATTCATAATGCAGTAATGCATGTGGAGGATTCCAATTGTGGAGAAAAGGAAATAGTAGAAGTATTCCAAAAGGGATATAAAAAGGGTGAAAAAGTTATAAGATATAGCATGGTAAAAGTAGCAAACTAGATAAAAATTTATTATAAAAACCTAACAAATTACAAACTAGGAGGGAATATTAAAATGGCAAAAATAATCGGAATTGACTTAGGAACAACAAATTCTTGTGTATCAGTTATGGAAGGTGGAGAACCAGTAGTTATACCAAATGCGGAAGGTTCAAGAACAACTCCTTCAGTAGTATCTTTCCAAGCTAATGGAGAAAGATTAATAGGTCAAGTAGCAAAAAGACAAGCTATTACAAATCCAGAAAAGACTATAATTTCTATAAAAAGATATATGGGAACAGATCATAAGGTTAATATAGATAACACAGAATATACACCACAACAAATATCAGCTATGGTACTTCAAAAATTAAAAGCAGATGCAGAGGCGTATCTTGGAGAAAAAGTAACTCAAGCAGTTATAACAGTGCCAGCTTATTTTAATGATAGTCAAAGACAAGCGACAAAGGATGCTGGAAAAATAGCTGGACTTGAAGTTTTAAGAATAATAAATGAACCAACAGCTGCATCATTAGCTTATGGTTTAGATAAAATGGATACAAATGAAAAAATATTAGTTTATGACCTAGGTGGTGGTACTTTTGACGTATCGATATTAGAACTAGGTGATGGAGTATTCGAAGTTAAGGCTACTAATGGAGATACAAAATTAGGTGGAGATGACTTTGACCAAAAATTAATAGATTATATAGCTGAAACATTTAAAGCTGAAAATGGAATAGATTTAAGAAATGATAAAATGGCTATACAAAGATTAAAAGAAGCTGCAGAAAAAGCTAAAATAGAATTATCATCAGCAACACAAACAAATATAAATTTACCATTTATAACAGCAGATGCAACAGGTCCAAAACACATAGACATGAACTTAACAAGAGCTAAATTCAATGAATTAACTCATGATTTGGTACAACGTACATTAGAACCAATTAAAAAATCATTAGAAGGTTCAGGATATGCAATGTCTGATATAGATAAAATAATAATGGTTGGTGGATCAACAAGAATACCAGCTGTTCAAGATGCAGTTAAAGACTTCACAGGAAAAGAATTAAGTAAAGGGGTTAACCCAGACGAAGTTGTTGCAATGGGTGCTGCTATTCAGGCAGGAGTTTTAACAGGAGAAGTTAAGGATGTATTACTTTTAGATGTTACTCCATTAACACTAGGAATAGAAACATTTGGAGGAGTTTCAACTACGTTAATAGAAAAAAATACAACAATACCTACAAGAAAGAGCCAAGTATTTTCTACAGCAGCAGACGGTCAAACATCAGTTGAAATACACGTAGTACAAGGTGAAAGATCAATGGCAGCTGATAACAAGACATTAGGAAGATTTACTTTATCAGGGATAGCTCCAGCTCCAAGAGGAATACCTCAAATAGAAGTAACTTTTGATATAGATGCTAATGGGATAGTTAATGTATCTGCTAAGGATAAAGGAACAGGAAAAGAAGCTAATATAACAATAACAGCTTCAACAAATTTAACAGATGATGAAATAGAAAAAGCTGTAAATGAAGCTAAGAAATTTGAAGCAGAAGATAAAAAGAGAAAAGAATCTATAGAAATTAAAAACAATGCAGATCAAATAGTATATCAAACAGAAAAAACATTAACTGATTTAGGAGATAAAGTGTCAGCTGAAGATAAAGCTACTATAGAAGAAAAAGTAAAAGCAGTTAAAGATGTTAAAGAGGGAGAAGATTTAGAAGCTATTAAGAAAGCAACTGAAGATTTAACTCAAACATTCTATGGAATATCTTCAAAGATATATCAACAAGCTAACCCAGAAGGAGCTCAAGGTGCAGGTTTTGATCCTAATAATATGGGTGGAGCAAATGCGGGCAATGCTTCAGCAGAAAATGACAAAAAAGATGATAATGTAGTAGATGCAGATTTTAAAGTTGAAGATGATAAATAAAAAATAAATGACAAATACTAAAAAATTGTATAATATATAATAGGTATGACTTAAGGGAGGGAGTTTGTACTCCTCCCTTAATTTAAGTACAAAAACAATTTTAAATTACATTCAATTAGATATTAGGTGGTGAAAAAGAGGAATGCCAAGCAAGGATTATTATGCATTACTTGGATTAGAAAAAGGTGCTAGTGAAGAAGACATAAAAAAAGCTTTTAGAAAATTAGCTATAAAATATCATCCGGATAAAAACAAAGGTAACAAAGAGGCTGAAGAAAAATTTAAAGAAATAAATGAAGCTTATCAGGTACTTTCAGATCCTCAAAAGAAAGCTCAATATGATCAATTCGGAACTACAGATTTTAATGGAGCAGGGGGATTTGATCCATCAGGCTTTGGAGGTTTCGATTTTTCAGATATGGGAGGCTTTGGAGATATATTTGATTCCTTCTTTGGAGGGGGATTTTCTTCTGGTGGGAGAAGAAAAAATGGACCTCAAAGAGGTGCGGATATAGAAACTGCTATTAATTTAACCTTTGAAGAAGCGGTATTCGGAGCGGAAAAAGAAATATCTGTAAATAAACATGAAAATTGTGATAATTGTAATGGAACTGGTGCAAAACCAGGAACAAGTGCAAAAACTTGCGATAAATGTGGTGGCACTGGAAGAATTAGAATTCAAAAGAACACTATATTAGGAAGCATGGTAACAGAAACTTCCTGTGACAAATGTGGTGGGAATGGAAAAATTATAGAAAATCCATGTAATAAGTGCCATGGAAAAGGAAAAATTAGAAAAAATAAAAAGATTAAAGTTAAAATACCAGCAGGGGTAGATACAGGAAATGTTATTCCACTAAGAGGTCAAGGTGAACCAGGAAATAATGGAGGACCAACAGGAGACTTATATATAAATATAAGAGTAGATTCCCACCCTACCTTTAAGAGAAAAGGCTTTGATGTTTATATAGAAAAGCATATAAGTTTTGCTCAAGCTGCTTTAGGTGTTGAGATAAAAGTACCTACAGTAGATGGAGATGTTAAATACGAAGTACCAGCGGGAACGCAACCAGGGACTGTATTTAGGTTAAAAGGTAAGGGAGTACCAAGAATAAATAGTACAGCTAGAGGAAATCAATATGTTACTATAATAGTAGATATACCAAAGAAATTAAATAACAAGCAAAAGGAAGCCCTAGCTATGTATATGGATGCTAGTGGAGAAACTGTAGAAGGAAAAGAAAAGGATACTATTTTTGAAAAGATAAAAAAAGGATTCAAAGATTAATATAAGGAAAGTGCAGTGCACTTTCCTTATATTTTGTGGTGGATTTTCAGATTTTTAGGTATAATATATTAATAGTGTTAGAGAAAATTTTATCCGATGACTACCCGCTCTAATACTCCCATCTTTTTCAAAGTGGGAGTAGAGAGCGGCTACGTCCCTGGATAACGATTTCCCCTAAAGGATAACGACTTCTAAGGAGTAAAACTCCTAAGAATTCTGTTAATAAGCTTTAGGGGGAGTGAAAACTCCCTCTGAAACCAAGAACTATGTTTATGAAGTGATTTTTAGTTTCACAAGTAGAGTTTGCTTAAAAGGAATAGTTGGCTAATAATAGCTTTTTATTTTAAGGAGGAATTTTTTATGGATAAAGAATGGTTAGAGGTTTGTATATATACAAGTAGCGAGGCTTTGGAAGCTATATCAGGCATATTATACAATACAGGTGTAAAAGGAGTTTCAATAGAAGATCCTAAGGATATTGAGTTTAAAAAGAAGCATCCTGGAGATTGGGATTATTTTGATGAAACTTTATTAACAGTTAAGGATACTGCTATAGTAAAGGGATATTACAAAGAGGATGATAAGTTTAATGAGTATTTAGATTACATAAAAGAATCTATAAGTAACTTAGGTCAATTTGGGATAGACAAAGGGGAAGGGTTAGTAGAAGTTCACAAGGTAAATGAAGAAGATTGGGAAAATAATTGGAAAAAATATTATAAACCAACTAAGGTTTCAGATAAAATAGTTATAAAACCTATTTGGGAAAATTATGATAAAAAAGAAGAGGAAATAATAGTACAGTTAGATCCAGGTATGGCTTTTGGTACAGGAACTCATGAAACCACAAGAATGTGTATAAATGCTTTAGAAAAATACATAAAAGAGGATAAAACTGTGTTTGATATAGGTTGTGGATCTGGAATACTATCTATAGCATCAGCAAAATTAGGGGCTAAACATGTAATAGGTGTAGATTTGGATCCAGTAGCTGTTAAATCCTCTAAAGAAAATATTAAATATAATAATTTAGACAACATAGAAATATTAGAAGGTAATTTAATGGAAGTAGTAGAGGGCAGAGCAAATATAGTAGTAGCTAATATAATAGCAGATGTCATAATATTTTTAACAGAAGGTGTTAAAGCGTTTATAGAAAAAGACGGGTATTTTATAGCTTCTGGTATAATAAATTCAAGAAAAGAGGATGTTATTAAAAAGTTAGAAGAAACAGGTTTTGTAATAGAAGAAGTAAAAGAAGAGGGAGAATGGGTTTGTATAGTATCTAAAATAAACTAAAATTATTTTAATAATTTTATAAAAAGTGTATTTTAGAATATAAAAATTTGTATTTGGGGTTCCCTTTACAAAAAAATATTAAAGTAGGTGATTATTGTGCATAAATTTTTTGTGCCCGCTGAAAATATAATTGATAAAAAGGCTATAATTGATGGTGATGATGTTAAACATATATATAAGGTATTAAGGTTAGAATGTGGAGATTCTATAAACATAAATAATTGCCAGGGAAAAGAATATAAAGGTAAAATAGAAAGTATAGATAAAAAATCTGTTGTTGTAAAAATATTAGAGCAGGTTAAAGTAAATAATGAAAGCCCTTTAAATATTTATTTATATCAAGGTCTTCCTAAATCTACCAAAATGGATTTGATAGTTCAAAAGTCTACTGAATTAGGTATAAAAGAAATAATACCTATTATAACAGAAAGAGTTGAGATTAAAACTTCATTAAAGGAATTTAAAAAATTAGATAGATGGAATAGAATTGCACTTGAAGCATGTAAACAATGTAAAAGATCTTTAATTCCAAGTGTTAGAGAACCCTTAAAATTTAATGATTTGTTGGAAGAGATAAAGGACATGGATTTAATAATTGTGCCTTATGAAAGTAAAGAAAACTATGGTATAAAATCTCTTATAAAAAATATACAATATGAAAAAGAAAATATTAAAAACATAGGTATAATAATAGGACCAGAAGGTGGCTTTGAAGAAAGTGAAATAAGACTTTTAGAAGAAATAAAAGCTCAGATAGTAACTTTAGGACCTAGAATATTTAGAACAGAAACAGCAGGTATAGTATGTGCTTCAATAATTTCATATGAATTAGGAGATTTAGGAGGAAATATATAATGAAAGTTGCTTTTTCTACATTAGGATGTAGGGTAAATGTATATGAAACAGAAGCTATGACAGAAAAATTTATAAAACAAGGCTATGAAGTAGTGGATTTTAATGAAGTGGCTGATGTATATGTAATAAATACTTGTACTGTAACTAATATGGGTGATAAAAAATCAAGACAGATGATAAGTAGAGGAAGAAGACAAAATTCTAAGGCTATAATTGCAGTAGTAGGTTGTTATTCTCAAATAGCTCCAGAAGAAGTAGCCAAAATAGAGGGCGTAGATGTAGTTTTAGGTACTAGAAATAAAGGTGATATAGTTTATTGGATAAATAGAGCTATGGAAGAAAAAAATCAAGTCATAGAAGTTAAAGATGTTCTTAGAAACAAAGAATTTGAAGAATTAAATATAGAAGAGTATAGGGATAAAACTAGAGCCTTTTTAAAAATACAGGATGGATGTAATAGATTTTGTTCTTATTGCTTGATACCTTTTGCAAGAGGAGCTGTATGTAGTAAAAAACCGGAAAAGGTTATGGAAGAGGTTAGAAAACTTTCTAAACATGGATTTAAAGAAATAATTTTATCCGGAATAGATATAGCTTCTTATGGTTTTGATTTAGAAGGAAAGTACAATTTAACATCTATATTAGAAGATATAGATAAAGTAGAAGGTATTGAAAGAATAAGAATAGGTTCAATAGACCCAACCTTTTTTACAGAAGAAGAAATAATAAGAATAAGTAAATTAAAAAAATTCTGTCCACATTTCCATTTATCTCTTCAAAGTGGATGTAACGAAACCTTAAAAAGAATGAATAGAAAATATACTGTAGAGCAGTATAAAGAGATAGTATATAATTTAAGAACAAACATAGAAGCTGTTTCTATAACTACAGATATAATAGTAGGATTTCCAGGAGAAACAGAAGAAGAGTTTAATAAAACCTATGAATTTTTAAAAGACATAAAACTATCTAAAATGCATGTATTTAAATTCAGTCCAAGAAAAGCTACTAGAGCAGAGAAAATGGAGAATCAAGTAGATGGTAACATAAAAGAAGAAAGAAGTAATAAAATAATAAATTTAGATAAAGCTCTTGAAAAAGAATTTATGAATAAATTTATTGAAAAAGAAATGCTAGTATTATATGAGCAGGAAACTAAAGAAAAAGGAATTTTTGAAGGGTATACTCCAAACTACATAAAGATATATGCTAAAAGCTTAAAAGATATTACTGGAGAAATAATAAGTACCAAACTGAAAGAAGTTTCTAAGGATTTTATTAAGGGAGAAATTTATTAGAGTAGAAGGATTTTTAATCTATTTATTGAATATTTCACTTAATGGGAGGTGATATAATGGAAAATTGTATTTTTTGTAAAATATTAAGGGGAGAAATACCAAGTTCTAAAGTATATGAAGATGAATTAGTATATGCTTTTAATGATATAGATCCAGTGGCACCACATCATATTCTTATAATCCCTAAAGAACATATAAGTTCTTTAAATGATTTAACAGAAGAAAATAGCAAGGTTATAAGTCATATATTTATGGTAGCTAAAAAATTAGCTAAGGATCTTAATATATCAGAAGAAGGCTTTAGAGTAGTTTCGAACTGTGGTGAATCAGCAGGACAGACTGTTTTTCACATACATTTTCACTTAATTGCAGGTAGGAATTTACAATGGCCTCCAGGTTAAAAAAACTTATTAAAGTTAGAATATTAAGTTGTTGACAGTTTCCCAAAATATGTTGTATAATAGCTAGTGTGTTATTTAGCCCGCAATTAACTGCTTTGTTTTTACTAAATTGAACTAGCGGAGGGAGGGAGAAAACATGTCAGAAATAAAAGTTGGAGAAAACGAATCATTAGAAAACGCATTAAGAAGATTTAAGAAAAAATGTGCAAGAGCTGGTGTTTTATCTGAAGTAAGAAAAAGAGAACACTACGAAAAGCCAAGTGTAAAGAAAAAAAAGAAATCTGAAGCTGCAAGAAAGAGAAAATTCAAGTAGTTACAATTAATAGATTTCTTTGAAAGAGGGTATTAGATAATAATGTCTCTTAAGGAAACACTACAAGACCACTGGAAACAAGCCTTAAAAGCTAAAGAGAAAGAGAAAGCTAATACTATAAGTATGGTTAGAGCTGCTATTCTTTTAGCAGAAAAAAATTCAGGGAAAACTCTTGAAGATTCAGAAATAATTGATATTTTATCTAAAGAGATAAAACAGCGCAAAGAAGCGTTAGAAGACTTCAAGAAGGGAAACAGACAAGACTTAGTAGATGCAACTAATTTTGAAATAGAAGTTTTGCTAAAATACCTTCCTCAGCAGTTGACAGAAGAGGAAATTACAGAAATAATTGAAAAAGCAGTTAATGAAACTGGTGCAAATAGCATGAAACATATGAAAAATGTCATGAGTATAGTTATCCCTAAAACTAAAGGTAGAGCAGATGGTAAACTTGTAAGTGAAAAAGTAAAAAATATATTGAGTAAATAGTAAAAGCTGAGTAAAACTCAGCTTTTTATATTATATACATAGACTCATATTTGTCATTTATTAAAAAATGCTTTCATAAATTAATATGAAAGTATTTTTTTTATTTGAGGTGAAAAATGAGTAAAAAATTTTATAATGCAAGGGAAACTGTAGCGGAAAAGTTAGATCTACCAAGAGATATAATTTTAAATCAACCAAAGATAATAGTTACAGGCAATGAGGAAATAACTATAGAAAATCATAGAGGAGTAGTTGTTTTTGAAGAAAAGGTAGTGAAAATTAATTCTGGATCTGGATTGATATCTATTTATGGAAAAGATTTTGAGATATTGTTTATGGGGGGAAGTACTATTACTTTAGGAGGAAAATTTAAATCTATAGAATATGAAGGGTCTGAAACAAATGAAGTTTGATAAGTATAAAAATGCTACTATGACTATAGAAATTCAATCTATGATACCAGAGAGATTTATTAACCTTTTATGGAGAAATGGTGTAAAAGTTAAAAATGTAGTTAAGATAAATGTAACTACATTTGTTTTGAATATAGACTTAAAAGATTATGCTGTTATGGATGATATAGCTAGGAGAACAGGAACAAAAGTAAAAATAGTAAAAAGAAAAGGAATCTCTTTTTTAGTTTTATTTTTAAAAAGAAGATTTTCATTAGTAATAGGTATATTTATTTTTTCTTTTATAATATATTTTATGTCTACATTCATATGGGATATAGATATAACATCAACTAATGGCGTGACACCCTATGAAATAAGACAACAATTAAAACAATATGGAGTAAAGCCTGGAATAAATAAAAATGCTATAGATGTTTATAAGATAGAAGAAAAATTGGTTAAAGATATAGACAATATAATGTGGGTAAAAGCTAGAATTGAAGGAGGGAAACTTGTAATAAAGGCTGAAGAGAGGCAGTCTCCTCCAATTATAGTTAAGGAGGATGAACCTTGTGATTTAGTAGCTAAAAAGGATGGTGAAATACAAAGGGTATATACTACTTCAGGAAGTGCTATAGTACAAAATGGAGACATAGTAAAAAAAGGTGATATTTTAATTAAAGGTGAACAGGGAAAAGAAGGCGAAACTTATGAAGTTCATTCAGAAGGAAAGGTTTTTGCTAGAACTTTTTATGAAGAAATTAAAACCATAAATACCTATAGAATAAAAAGAAAAAGAACGGGTAAAAAAATAGAGAGGATATATATTAATTTTAAGGGGAAAAAACTATATTTGAAAAAAACTATCAATAAATTTAAAAAATATGATAGAATAGAAAATAATAAGCTGTTTATAACAAAGGAAACATTATATGAAGTGAAAGAAACAAAAGAAGATATTAATTTGAAAAAAACTATAGATGAGGAAAATGAAAAAATCTATAAAAATATAACTAAAAACTTAGATAAATCTGTTAAGATTGTAGATAAAATTACGAATTACTCTCCAGAAGGAGAGAGCTGTAAAATTAGAATGCTAATTATAGCAGAAGAAGATATAGCTGTTCCACAAAAGATAGAAATTACGGATAAAGAAGAAGACAGCTAAAATAAAGGTGGTATTATAATATATGAAAAAAATTACCATGGAAGAAATAAAAAAGGATAATAAACTAAAGAGAGTATTAGTTTTTTTTATTACATTTTTATTTATGTATGTGGTGCTTGTTACATCTTTTGTTACAAAAAAATATGACCTACAAGAGGGTGATATAGCTAAAGTTGATATAAAAGCCCCAAGAGAAATAAAGGATGAAGTATCTACAAAAGCTAGACTTCAACAAGCTTTAGAGGCAGTTCCTATACAGTATACTAAAAGGACAGAAGTTAAAACAGAAATTTTAAATGAAGTAAATAGTTTTTTTTCACAGGTAGATTCTCTAAAAGATAAAAGAATAGATGAAAAGCAAAAGGTTCAACAATTAGATCAAAATGGAAAAATAAATATATCAGAAAGAGAATTAAGCCAAATATTAAATTTAGATAAAGCAGAACTTAAATCCCTGCAGGATGTGCTTATTAAAGTTATATCTGATGTTTATGAAAATGTAAATATAAGTGATGATTCTCAAAAGGATAATGCACAGGATATAAAAAAAGCACAGGAGTATGTGTACTCAAAAATAAAAATGTCTAAAATAACAAATTCTTTAAGGCAATTAGCAATAAATATAGCTTATTCAGAAATAAAGCCTAATTTTTATTATGATAAAGAAAAAACAGAAGAATTAAAGAAGGAAACTTTAAAAAATACTCCACCGGTTATGATAAAAAAAGATCAAACAATAGTTAAAGAAGGAGAACCAGTATCTAAATATCAATTAGACTTGTTAAAGGATGTAGGCTTATTAAATAATAATAATAATTTTGAGTGGTATATTTTTATTGGATTAGGAGTTCTAATAGCTTTAGTACTTTTTATACAGTATGTATATATATATAAATTTTATAATGAAGTGTTTAATGAGTTAAATAGTTTGGTTTTAATAAGTTTAAATAATTGTATAGCAATACTTTTAGCTAGGAGTATGTATACAATATCACCTTTTTTAATTCCTTTAGCATCTATACCTATGATATTGACTTTATTACTAAATTATAAAATATCTTTATTCACTAGTCTTGTAAACTGTATTTTAATAGCCGTAGCAGTAAATTTTGAAGTAGAAATTATTTTAATAGCTATAATGAGTGCTGTTTTAGGTTCTACTATATTAAGAAAGATGCAAGAAAGAAATGATATACTGTATGCATCATCTTATATAGCTATTATAAATGTAATACTTACTTTTTCAGCAGGCTTTCTTTTAAGTAATAGTGTTATAGATGTAAGTAAAAAAGCATTATTTACTCTTATAGGAGGGGTATTATCAGCCATATTAACCATAGGACTTCTTCCTTTATTTGAAAATTTATTTGGTATAGTTACTACTATTAAACTTTTAGAACTTTCAAATCCTAATAATCCATTACTTAAGAAGTTATTATTAGAGGCGCCAGGAACTTATCATCACAGTATATTAGTAGGCAACTTAGCTGAGGTTGCAGCAGAAGTTGTAAATGGAAATCCAGTGTTAGCTAGAGTATCTGCGTATTATCATGATATAGGGAAGACTAAAAGACCTTATTTCTTTAAAGAAAATCAAATAGGTAAAGAAAATCCTCATGGTAAAATATCTCCTAATTTAAGTACCTTAATAATTACTTCTCATGTAAAGGATGGGTTAGAATTAGCGAAGGAATATAAAATACCTAAAGTTATACAGGATATAATACAACAACATCATGGTACATCTTTAGTAAAATATTTTTATATAACTATGAAAAACAATAGTGAAAGACCTGAAGATGTAAATGAAGAAGATTTTAGATATCCAGGTCCTATACCTAAAAGTAAAGAAGCTGCTATAATAATGCTAGCAGATGGGGTGGAAGCTGCTGTAAGATCTATAAATGAACCAACTAAGGGTAAAATAGAAGAAATGGTAAATAAAATAATAAAGGCAAGATTGGATGAAGGACAGTTAGATGATTGTGATCTTACATTAAAAGAAATAGGACTAATAAGAGATGCTTTTTTAAAGGTTCTTATAAGTATATATCACCAAAGAATAGAATATCCAGAGGATAAATGGATAAAAGATAGGAGGATAAAATGATATATATAGATAATAGACAGGATGAAATCAAAGTAAATGAAGAGTTTGAAAATAAGATAAAAGAAATAATAGACTATGCATTAAAAGAGGAAAGGGTAAATATAGATTATGAAATAAGTGTAGTGTTTATAGATAACAACAGTATAAAAGAAATAAATAAAGACTATAGAAATATAGATAAGGTTACAGATGTATTATCTTTCCCAATGTTAGATTATGAAGAAGGAAAAGTTTTTAAAGATATATATTTAAACTATGAATTTGATGAAAGTGATCTAGATGAAGGAAATTTAGTTTTAGGTGATATAGCTCTTTCTTTAGAGAAAGCAGAAGAGCAAAGTAAAGAATTTGAGCACAGTTTTTTAAGAGAAACTTGTTATTTAACAATACATTCAGTACTGCATCTTCTAGGATATGACCATATAAAAGAAGATGAAAAAGCTATAATGAGACAGAGAGAAGAAGAAATATTAAAAAACTTTAATTTACAAAGGTAAAAATTCATTTGTTTTAACCTGTAAAGGATGGTGTTTAGCCATGAAAGTAAATAAACTTTTGGATAGTTTTAATTATGCTATAGATGGAATAATACATGCAGTTAGAACCCAAAGGAATATGAGAATACATATGCTCTCTGCTCTTTTGGTTTTAACTGCCTGTTTTTTCTATGATTTATCAAAGATAGAATTGGTAGTTGTATGTATAACAATAACCTTAGTTATTTTTGCGGAACTTATGAATACTGCTATAGAATTTGCGATAGATGCTACTACGAATTATTATCATCCCTTAGCTAAGGTTTCTAAAAATGTAGCAGCAGGAGCAGTTTTATTAACAGCTATAAATGCAGTAGTAGTTGGTTATATTATATTTTGGGATAAACTAAAATATATAAATTTCGTTTTAATAACTAAAATAAAAAATTCAAATCCTTATGCTATATTTATTATATTAGCTATAGTTTGTATAGTTACGGTAGTGGTAAAAGCCATATATGGTGAAGGAACTCCTTTAAAGGGAGGAATGCCCAGTGGACATAGCACCATGGCATTTTCTATAGCCACAATAATAGCTCTTATAACTAAGGAATTTCCTGTAGTTATGTTAAGTTATTTTTTAGCTTTTATAGTAGCTCAAAGTAGAGTTGATTCAGAAGTCCATTCTATATTAGAGGTAATAGTGGGAGCTTTATTTGGAATTTTATTTACTACGCTTTTATATAAAATATTTGGATAGTTGAAATAATGTAAAATAATGCTATAATTTATTTACACAATGATTTGTAGAGTAAATAGTTTATCCAAACAGGAGGATTTATAATGAAATATGACGAAATTATAAAAAAAGCAATAGAAGCCAGAGAAAATGCTTACGTTCCTTACTCAAAATTTAAAGTAGGAGCAGCTTTATTAACAGAAGATGATACAATATATACAGGATGTAACATAGAGAATGCCTCTTATGGTGCTACAAATTGTGCAGAAAGAACAGCTATATTTAAAGCTATATCAGAAGGACATAAGAAAATAAAAGCCATTGCAGTGGTAGGAAGTTTTGAAGAATATACTTATCCATGTGGTATATGTAGGCAGGTTATAAGTGAATTTGCAAATGGAAATATAGACATAATAATAGTAAAAGATAAAAATAATTATGAAATAAAGAAACTAGATGAAATTTTACCAGGAGCCTTTACTAAAAAAGATTTAATAAAATAGACGAGGAGATAAAATATGTTTAAATCAGGATTCGTAACCATAGTAGGAAGACCTAATGTAGGAAAATCAACGTTGTTAAATGCCATAATGAAAGAGAAACTTTCTATAGTTTCATGCAGACCTCAGACCACAAGAAATAATATACAAACCATATTAACAGAAGATAATTACCAACTTGTATTTGTTGATACGCCAGGAATACACAAACCTAAGCATAAGCTAGGAGAATACATGGTAAAATCAGCATCAGATGCTATGAAAGATGTAGATTTAGTACTTTTCTTAATAAATCCAGATGAAAAACCTGGCAGGGGAGATTTGTTTATAATAGAACAATTAAAAGAAGTAAAAGTACCAGTATTTTTAGTTTTAAATAAAATAGATGAAAATCCACAAGAAAAAGTAGCAGAAACTTTAAAAACATATTCAGAACTTATGGAGTTTCAAGAAATAATACCTATATCTGCTCTGAAAGGAAAAAATGTTGATTTACTTAAAGAATTAATGTTTAAATATATACCAGAGGGTCCACAATACTATCCAGAAGATATGATAATAGATCAAAATGAGAGGTTTATAGTGGCAGAGATAGTAAGGGAAAAAGCTTTAAGACTTTTATCAGAAGAAGTGCCTCATGGTATAGCTGTAGAAATACTTCAAATGAAGAAAAATGAAAAAGGCACTTATCATATAGAGGGTAATATATTATGTGAAAAGAATTCTCACAAACCTATAATTATAGGTAAAGGTGGCAGTAAATTAAAGAAAATATCTCAATATGCAAGACAGGATATAGAAGCTTTTCTTCAGAGCAAAGTATATATAAGACTTTGGGTTAAAGTAAAAGAAGAGTGGAGAGATAACCAAAGTTTGTTAAAAGAATTAGGTTATAAAAAAATGAAATAAATAATATAGGGAGTTGATTTTCTGTCACTATATAAAACTAGAGCTGTAGTAATAAAAACTCAAGAATTTAAAGAAGCAGATAAATTAGTTTGGTTATATACAGAAAAGTTAGGTAAAATAACTGCTATAGCAAAAGGTGCTAAAAAAAATAGAAGTAAATATTTATCTAATACATCACCCTTTTGCTATGGAGAATATGTATTATATAAAGGGAAAAGCTTATTTAATTTATCAGAAGTCCAGTTAATAGATTCATTTCAGGACTTTTTAAGGGATTTAGATACATTAACTTATGGATCTTATTTTTGTGAACTAATAGATATATGCACAGAAGAAAAAGAAAGCAATAGAGAATTATTTCAGGAGTTAGTTAAAAGTTTATTCTTAATGAAAAATAAAGTGATAGATATTGAGATTTTGGCTAGAGCTTTTGAAATGAAAGTATTAAAATACACCGGATATGCTTTAAATTTTAATTATTGCTTAGAGTGTGGAAGAAAAATAGAAACCTCAAATTATATAAGTTTGCAAAGTTTAGGTGGAATATGCAGTTATTGTAACAAGGCAAATGGTATAGGAGTAACTTATGCTACTTATAATATATTAAAATATATATATGAAACTCCATTAGAAGAGCTTTATAAGCTCTCTGTTCATACAGAAACTAAAAAAGATATTTATAAAATTTTAAATATCATAATAAATCAAAATTATTTGAAGAAACCTAAAAGTCTCCAAATATTAAATTATATAAAGGAGGAATAAAAATGGAAATAACATTAGAAAAAATTGATATCATAAGAGAAAGGACAGGAGCAACTTACACAGAGGCTAAAGAGGCCTTAGAGGCTTGTGAAGGAAATGTAGTGGATGCCTTAGTATACATGGAAAACAAAGTGAAAGAAGAAAAGGAAGAATTGTATACTACAAAAGATGAACTAGTAAAATGGATAAAAGATATTATAAAAAAGGGCAATATTACTAGAATAAAAGTGAAAAAAGAAGATAAAGTTATAGTAGACATACCAGTTAATGCTGGATTAGCAGCTACAGCTGCAGCAGCAATTATTTGGGCTCCTATATTATTAGCAGCTTTAGCAGCGGCTATAGTAACTAAAGTAACTATAGAAATAACAAAAGAAGATGGTAGCGTAGAAGTAGTTAATAAAATAATAAAAAGTACAGCTCAAGATATAAAAGAAAAAGTAGATTACACTACTTCTGATATAAAAGAAAAATTTTCTAATAAATTTGATAATGAATCAGATGGAGAAGATAATAATTTTTATAGTTATACCGTTAATTTTGAAGATGTAGAAAGTGAAGAAGATGATAATTGTAAAGAGTGCAAAAAAGAAGATTCTTCAGAAAAAAAAGAAGAACAATAATATAATAATTAATAAATAATATGAGGGTGTAAATTTATAAGAAAAAAATAAAAAACGCCTTGCTAAACAATAAGTTTTTATATTTGTAAAATTTTATTTGTAAAAGCTATACTGTTGCAAGGTGTTTTATCAATTTATAAGTGGGACATAAATTGATGCAGCAGTATAAAATAAGACCAGCCTTAATAATAAACAGTAAATTAAAGTAAATAATAATGTATAAGAG
>OGSC01000364.1_pt1 | contig 24908 bp, 22 predicted proteins | sample 1573751 | NCBI WGS metagenome assembly OGSC01 (sample SAMN03295840, study PRJEB24534) | human gut metagenome | isolation source: fecal sample 8 from infant 5 | host: Homo sapiens | place: USA: Pittsburgh, PA | collected 2014-07
TGATCATAAACAAATTGAAGTAGAGTGGAGTCCTCCTATTAAAGAAATAAAAGAGCCAATTTCATATATGTACAAATTAAATGACAAAGAAATTTTGCTTTTAGGAATCAGAGGGGGATGTTATTTTATTTCAAGCGATAATTTTCATAAGATGCCTAATGTTAATGAAGAGATTAAAGTTAAGAGGACTCATACAGATTATGATTTTAGTGGATTTGGAAGATGTTTGGCAATTAGTGCTGGTTTGTTTGTAGCTGAAAATGGCGATGAAAAGTTGAATTTATTTGAAATAGTAAAAGAAAATGATGAATATGGTGTGAATTTTCATAAAGATATATATTTTAGTATTCCAGACTGGACTACACTAGAAAAAATAAATGATGATTATTTTGTAGTGGGAACAAAGATGGGAAATTTATATTTTATTAAATATGAGAACAGACAATTTACTATTACAGAAAAAATCGATTTTTTAAATGATGAAATAAGGCAAATTAGATGTTTAGAAGATGAGAATGGTAACAAGAAATCACTTATAGTGACAGGAAATAAAGGACAGCTTAAGATATTTTCTTTATATGAAGATTCAAAAAATATAAAAATAGAATTAAATGATTTAAAAGGTAATCTGTTTGATGTTCAATCTAAAAAAGGCACAGCTATAGTTTTAAGTGAAGATGGAATTATATATTTGCTTGAAGAGAATTTTGGTAATTGGTATTTAAACGAAGATGCAACCATTAAAGACATGTTTTTTAATGATGTCCTTAAATTAGATGTTTCAAAATATCTACTTATGGATATAGAAGGTAAATTAAATCTGTTATACATTGATCGAATTGATACACCAAAAGACTTATGGAATCTACCACTGTATTAATAGGAGGGATGAGTATGTTTGACTTTGATGAACAAACACTAATTGAAGAATCTAAAAAACATTGCCAAGAATTTCTACAAAAAGAACAACGCTCATTAGCCACATTTACAGGAGATTCTAGTTTGATGTATATTCCTGATTCAAAACTACAAAGATTTTTATTAGACCCTTCCAAGGGAGTTTTATATTTGCCCTTGGAAAGTTTTTTGGATAGAAAATTAGATGATAATCAAATTATGTGGCATATCTATTATGAGCTAGCATTATATCCTGATTGGAAAAAGCAAACTAAAAAATATCTGAATAGAAAAAAAGATTGGCAGAAAGAAATTGATCACATGACAAGTTATATTATGGCTAGGATAAAAAAAGAAGGTCTGGAAGATGACCTTGCATATCAACCTAAAGTTATTTCTAATTATGTAAGAAAAGAAATTTTTGATTTGTTACATCTCTTGGATAAACAAACATCATTTCTAAGAGTTTTTCAAATGTGTCCTATATATAGGGATAAAGAGAATTTTGAGAAAATTGTTTTATATATGAAAAAAATGGGTAAGACTATTGAGTCAATTTCTCAAATGCCTAGACATAGAGCTTTTGCCAATAGCTTTTTTATTATTGAATTATATAAAATAGAGCCTAAAATTCAAGAGTGTGCTGAAAATCCATTTGATAGAAAAATTTTCAATCAGCCTTTTTTTGATTTTATTCATTATCAATTAGTTAAACAGATAAATAGGGATCAGGGAATTATAGAGAGAGATCCATTCATTCGTTCTTTCATCTTTCCAACTTTTCAGCAATTGTGGAAACAGGAAATTGATGAAATTATGCTCTATAAATCAAAAGGACAGAAAGAAGGGCAAGTTAAAGGAAGTGAAAATCCTTTTGAACAGTCAAAAGCAGATGAAGTGCCAGATTCACTAGAATCTACTCAGGAAGAAGTGGAAAGGATTTTAGAAGAAATGCTAGATCAAGAAGAGCAAATAAGTACGACTATAGAAAATGCTATGCAAGGTAAGGTAGATTTAGAGGCTTATGGCATTAGCCAATCAGATCAAGAGTTGTTTCAATTTTATTCAAATAAAATGAAATTGGAAAGGGAGCAAATGCGTCAATTTTGGAAAAAGTTGATAGGGGATGCAAAGAAAGAAGTGAGTGTAAAAAAGGATGGTCAAGTAAAGGGAAAACTAGATGTAGATAGCTTTATTAATTTCTATCCAGATTTTGTAGAAGCTGAAAAAAAGGGGAATTACAAAAACCTTCCGATTTTTAATAGATACTTACTAGAGACTCAGGCAGATATATTGCCTGAAATAATAGAGATTTCTTTTGTTATAGATAATTCAGGATCGATGAATGCGTCAAAAATTGAGGCGGCAAGGAAAGCTTTGGCAGTGACCTTGCTGTCCATAGATGATTTCAATAGATATTTAAAAAACAATGCAGAACAATTGAATCAAAAAGTAGAAGTTTTAAGCGAAACCTGGTTTTTTGGCAGTAAGTATTATAATGTTAAAGAATTTAATGATAAAAATGTGAATGAAAAAGAAAAAAGCGATATAATTCGCTCAATCGTAAAGCTAGATGCAACAGATGGGGCAACTGACGATGCAAGTTGCCTTAGGGAAATATCCAATAGAATTACGTCTATACAGGAAAGAGAACTGAAAAAAGGAAAACAAATAAAGATAATCTTCGAGATTACAGACGGTGCATCAAGTTTTCCAGGATCAGCAAAAGATGCTATACAAGAATTATTATCTAAAAATGTTGAAGTTTATGCATTTCAAATAGGAAAAAATAGCGAGACAAATGAAAAAATTTTTAACTTCGTATGGAATGAAGGATACAAACAACTACAGGGAGTAATGATTGGTGAACAAGTAGAAAAACTACCAAAAGAATTATTAAAAGCAGTAGGCAAAAATATGCAGTCTATTTTTAATAATTAGTTGGGTAAGCGTAAAATACAACCTGTATTTTATTCTATGATATAATATCTCCAACTTCAACAAAGGAGGTCATCTCCAGTGAAATAGGAAGAGATATACAATTCCTAAATGGAGTACTCTTATTTTAAAGTAACACTAGCTTAGTATATTAATATTAGGCTAGTTTTTATTTTAAATATAATAAGGTTATAAAATAATCTAGGAACTTACTGTTTTTGAAGCTAGATTTACTAAGATTTCGTAAAGGATTCCGAGGATTGTGAACAAATAACTTATATTATTATGATACTTATGTTTTTGCCATTAGGTATAAAATCTTTTTTTATAGTTAAATGTTTTATTGACCCCATTGTAGCTATAATCTATATATGTTATAGGACTTTTTGGAGTAACTTGCTTTGCTATGTGAATACTTTACATAAAACATTTTTGGTATTATAATACAAAATATCATATAATTGTTATAAATTTAATCATATAACAATAGTATAAAATATTTAAAATAAGAATTAGGGGGAATTATGAATGAATGCTATATTAAAGAGAAGAAGTATAAGAAAATACACGGATAAAAAGATAAGCGATGATATTGTTGAAGAATTATTAAGAGCAGGAATGGCAGCACCTTCTGCTGTAAATGAACAACCTTGGCAATTTATAGTCCTAAGAGATAAAGAAACTATGAAAAAGGTAACTAAGGTGCATGAGTATTCAAAGATGTTATTAGAGGCAGATCTTGCAATTGTAGTTTGTGGAGATAAATCAAAAGAATTAGTAGATGATTTTTGGATACAAGATTGTTCAGCAGCTACAGAGAACATATTAATAGAAGCACAAGATAAAGGATTAGGTGCAGTATGGTTAGGTGTTTATCCAATAAAAGAGAGAGTAGATGGAATAAAAGAAATTCTAAATTTACCAGAAGGTATAACTCCTTTATCTGTAATACCTATAGGATATCCAGATGAAAAAAAGGAGCCAGCAGATAGATTTAGTAAAGAAAGAGTACATTACGATAGATGGTAGTAAGTTTAACTGGATCTATGTGGGGTATGAACATATGGAAAAAATGAAGGTACAATTATTGTTTGTACTGTAACAATGTCAATTATGGTTTGGGTGTATCAGATATAAGGTATATTAGTTAAGTTTATTATATTCACTAATTACTAATAGAATGAAAATAGGTCACATCATGGAACTTATATCCATGATGTGATTTGTTTATATATTATTATTTATTTGTTTCGATTTCAAAAATAGATTCAATTTCTACAGTATCTAATTGCTTTACAGGTACATACATTGCTTTGGAGTAGATAGTTCAGGAAGTTTAATGCCTAATTCTTTAATTTTTTGTTCTATTCTCATAATATGCAAACCTCTTCTTCTAATTTATTTTAATATCAGCTATAGAATACAAAGCAGCTGAGCCGCTGATAGTTACTCTGTCTCCACAATATTTGCAGTATAATGTTCCACCACGATTAGAAAGTTGTCTTGCTACCATTTCATCTTTTCCAAGGTGTTTTGCCCAATAAGGAATAAAATTACAATGTGCTGAACCGCATACAGGGTCTTCGTTAACTTTAATCTTAGGAAAAAAACATCTTGAAACAAAATCGTACTTTTTACCTTTGGCAGTAATTAAAACTCCCATACCATCCGGAAGTTTTTCTAGCTTAGAAAAATCAGGTGATGCCTTTTGAACATCTTCTTCATTTTCAAGCACAAACATTAAATCTCTTCCTAAATAGGCTTCCAAAGGCTTTACACCAAGAGCTTCAATCATTTGCCCTGTCAATGAAAATGGTTCAGGCATTCTGCTTGGAAAATTCATTTCGTAAAGATCACATTTTTTTACAACAATAAGCTTACCACTTATTGTTTGAAAATTGATTTTGTCTACATTCTTTTCGTAATAATTGGCAATTACATAAGCTGTTGCCAAAGTAGCATGACCACAAAGATCAACCTCTTTTCCAGGCGTAAACCATCTTAAGTTATAGCTGTCTCCATCCTTTACAGCGAATGCTGTTTCAGAAAGATTATTCTCAATGGCCATTTTTTGCATGGTTTCATCAGGTAGCCATTCCTTCATGATACATACACCAGCTGGATTTCCTTCAAACACCTTTTCTGCAAATGCATCAACAACATAATATTTCATAATAATAACCTCCTTATTTTTAGGTGAAATAATACTATGATGATAAGTATATCATTGTAAGTGTATGGTCTCAATGATATAATTGTATGCAAGACAATTATTTTAAGGAGGTTCCATATGCCTGTAAATTCATTTGAAAATTATCCAATGTCATGGAAACCTGATAAAAGACAATTAGGTTCTCCATTATATCTTTCTATTGCTAGTTTATTAGAATATGATATACTTAACGGCTATCTTGCACCTAACACAAAGCTTCCACCTCAAAGAGAACTGGCAGATTATCTTGATATTAATCTAAGTACTATAACAAGAGCCTTTAAAATCTGCGAAGCCAAAGGATTAATTTATGCTGTTATTGGAAGTGGAACCTTTGTTTCTCCTAATGCTGGGAGTGCTATTTTCCTAGCGGACAACGATGCAAATAAGAATTATATAGAGATGGGTGTTATAAAACCATTGGATTGCTCTAATATATTAGTTGCAGAAACTATTAAAAGCATTGCTAATAAAAATTATCTGGAAAAGCTATTGGATTACAGACATCCTTTAGGATGCCCTTATCACAGAATGGCTGCAAAAAAATGGATGCAGCGCTTTTCTATGGACGTATCTATTGAAAATATAGCTATAACATCAGGAGGGCAAAATGCTATTACACTGCTCTTAGTCGCTATTTTTAATCCTGGTGATAAAATTGCAGTGGACACTTATACTTATCCTAATTTTATTGAATTAGCTAATATGTTGAATATTCAATTAATCCCTATTGAAACAGATGAATTAGGAATTATACCAGAACGATTAGATCTTGTCTGCAGTATAAATCATATAAAAGGGATATACATAAATCCTTCCTGTAGTAATCCCACTGCTGTAATTATGAATATGAAGCGCAGAAAGGAAATTGCAGATGTGATAAAGAAGCATAAACTTATTCTAATGGAAGATGATATTTATTCTTTTCTTGCTCCACAAGGTTATTTACCAATATCACATTTTGTTCCAGAACAGTTTATTTATATACTAAGTATATCAAAAGCCTTAAGTTCTGGCATGAGAGTGGGATTTATGGGTTACGCAAATCAGTTCGTTGAAAAAATTAATAGAGGTATTTACAATATAAATATAAAAACTTCCTCACTAAATGCAGAGATCATAACTGAACTGATTAACACTGGAATTGCTGATAAAATTATTAGGCAGAAAAAAGAAATTGCTGAAGAACGCAATGAACTATATAAACAATATTTTGAAATTACAAATCCTCATGAAAATCCCCTAAGCTTTTTTCGGTGGCTTCCACTGTGTCAAAAGTATCAAGGAAAGCAATTTGAACAGGATGCTTTAAAACATGGTATTCGCGTATACCATTCCTATCGATTCTTAACTGGAAAAGATGAATCAGCGCAATTTATTCGCATTTCCCTAACCTCTGTGACAGACTCTCAAGAATTAGATAGGGGATTTCGAATGCTTAATGATTTTTTACTCCAGTCAAAAGAAAGTTGATAAAGAAGTTAATTGAATAATCTATTTTATATTATTTTTAAGATTTTATTGACATTACTAGAATGGTATGATACTATAACATAAAATTACCAAGAGGAGGATTATTATGAATATTAAAATAAATATATCTGTTTCAAAATTGAATAATCTACTCTTATTAGCTAACTTAAGATAGCGATTGCATATATAGATACGTTACATACTACTATAGATGCAATCGCCAAAACAGGCGTTTTGCATTTATGGTGGCTAATTATTTGTATTGAAATAAATAAAGTCCCATAGATAGACTATGGGACTTTTATAATATCCTAGGTAAAAAAGTCTCATAGTATAAACTGTGGGGCTTTTTTATTTATAAATATCAATATTTGGAAAATTCAGATAAATAATTTAGGAGGAATAGACATGAAAAAATCCAGAGAACAATGGGGGACAAAAGCAGGATTCCTACTTGCAGCTATTGGTTCTGCTGTAGGACTAGGTAATATATGGAGATTTCCTTATGTAGCTTATTCAAATGGAGGTGGAGCTTTCTTAATACCATATTTTTTCGCTATATTTACAGCAGGAATACCTTTATTAATTCTTGAATATGGAATGGGACATAAATTTAGAGGTTCAACACCACTAGCAATATCAAGAGCAAATAAAAAGTGGGAATGGCTTGGTTGGTGGCCTATAATTAGTGCAGTTATAATTTTATCATATTATTCAATGATTTTGAGTCTGGCTATGAAGTACTTAACATTAAGCTTTAATAAAGTATGGGGAAATGACACTAACAGTTATTTTTATGATGAAGTATTAAAATTATCATCATCACCTTTTGATTTTAGAGGTATAATTATTCCAATACTAATAGGAATAACTTTAGTTTGGCTAATTAACTGGTTTATATGTTATAAAGGAATAAAAGCTGGAATTGAAAAATTAAGCAAAATATTATTACCAGCTCTATTAATAATAATGATAATTATAGTAATAAAAGGGGTAACCTTAAAAGGAGCTTCTTTAGGCTTAAACACACTGTTTACACCTGATTGGAAAAAAGTTAAAGATCCTAAAGTTTGGATTGCAGCATATGGACAAGTATTCTTTTCATTAAGCATAGCTACAGGAATTATGATGACTTATTCCAGTTATCTTCCTAAAAAAACAGATATAAATAATAGTGCATTCATGACTGCTTTTGCTAACTGTGGCTTTGAATTTTTATCTGCCATAGGGGTTTTTGCAATACTTGGGTTCATGGCAACCAATCAAGGAGTATCTATTGATAAAGTTGCATCTGGTGGTATAGGCCTTGCATTTATAGCATTCCCCAAAGTATTTTCAGTAATGGGCATCTGGGGAAACATACTATCTGTATTATTCTTTACTTGCTTGATATTTGCAGGATTAACATCAGCAGTATCCTTAGTTGAGGCAATCTCCTCAGCCATAATAGATAAAACAGGATGGGAACGTAAAAAAGTAGTAACAGGAATTTTGTTAGTTGGATTTATTATAAGTATCTTATTTGCAACTAGAGCAGGATTATATCTATTAGATATTATGGACAACTTTATTAATAATTATGGAGTAGTTGTAGTTGGATTACTAGAGACTATTTTAGTAGGATGGATTGTAAAACCTAAAACTATTCGTGATCATACAAATTCAGTATCTTATTATAGAATAGGAAAATGGTGGGATATAATTATCAAATGTGTAAACCCAATTGTTTTAACTTTCATTCTAGTTCAAAGCTTTATTACAGAAATAAGGACACCTTATGGTGGATACAATTTGCAGGCATTGTTTGTTTATGGATGGGGAGTTATTTTAATAGGAATTACTGGATCAATCTTAATAAGTAAACAACCTTGGCGACATAATATTAATTTAAAAAATGAATAAAGGTGTGGTGATAAAAATGACATTAAGTGCAACGATATTTTTTGGTATAGGTGCAACCGTACTCTGGGGAGGATTATTGACTACTATAATAATTTCAATGAAAAAAGATGACTGTTCAGAAAATAGCAAAATACAAAATTAAAATTAATGAATTTAGAGTCTTAAATGAAAGTATAGGCTGTTTTATTACAAAAAACTTAATAAAAAGGGGCTGTCATAGTTGTATGACAGCCCTTTTGTAATTTGCGTAAGATTATGTCACAGGAATAGAAATCTCACGGTCTTTATATATTAGTCGTTTTTATTTAACCATTTATTAAGTACTTCTATATATTTTTCATTTTCTTCTACGAATGGCATATGACGGCTAAATTCAAATAATTCCCATTCTGAGTTAGGAATCTTATCATACATTGTTTTTGCAACAAGTGGTGAACAAAGATCAAGTAAACCGCTAGTTATTAGACAAGGTTCCTTTATATCTTCAATTTCTTTCATAAAATCAAAGTTTTTTAATGTACCAGATGGGCTAAATTCATTTTGACCCCATGCAGTTACATAAGCTTCTGTTCCAGCAACTTTTGGACGTCTTAAGCATTCTGGTGAATCTGGTCCTACTGCACCTGCACAGTGACGAAGCATGAATTCTGCTTCTGCCTCTTGATATTCTTTTGAAGAATAATCTCCAGCTTTTTCTGCTTTTGCAATGGCATCTTGCATTTCCTGTGGAAGGTATGCAACTCTTCTACGTTGTTCTTTTTCCCATAATGAAGCGGCTGGTAAAGTACTGGATAAGATATAACTCTTGATTCCTTCTGGTTTGTATTCACAAGCGTATTGAATTGCTTGCATTCCTCCCCAGGATTGTCCTAATAAGTGAATTTCATCTAAGCCTAAGTGTTTACGTAATTGAATTAATTCTTCAATCCAAGTTTTTGCATTCCATAAGTCAGGACGAGAAGGTGTTGAGGATAATCCGCATCCTAATTGGTCATACATAATAACTGCACGTCCATCTTCTGCAACTTTGTCAAGTACTTCAAAATAATTATGTGTAGAACCTGGTCCGCCGTGTAATAAAACCAATGGCTTTTTATTTCCTGTACATTCACCTACTATACGATAATAAGTTTTATATTCTAGATATGGCATATAACCTTCAGTAATTTTCATAATCAATCTCCTTATCTATATCTTGTAATTAGTTTCAGTTGTTAAAAGTTTCATAAAAATTTTTAACCAATTTCTTTATCTTTATTTGGATTCAGGAACAACAATTAAGTCCTTTGTATATTTATTTAATACCTCGCAGCCATCTTCAGTTGTGATAACAAGGTCTTCAATACGAACACCTATTCCTTCTTCTGGAAGATAAATTCCTGGTTCAACAGAGAAACATTGGCCTGGTTTGATAATATCTTCATTTACAGAAGAAACATCACCGAATTCATGGTCTTCCAAACCACAGGAATGTCCTGTTCTGTGTGTGAAATATTTTCCGTATCCTTTTTCTTCAATGTAGTTTCTTGCAGCTAAATCTACGTCACACATTCTGTTGCCAGGTTTTGCAGCAGCAATACCTCTTAAGTTTGCTTCTACAACGATGTCATAGATTTCTTTTTGTCTTTCAGAAACTTCACCAATAAAGACAGTTCTCGTCATATCGGAAGCATAGTTTTTGTAGAATCCTCCAATATCCAGGATAACGCAGTCACCATATTTTCCTTTTGTATCATCTGTTACATGGTGTGGATCTGCTGCTCCCTTAGCATATGCTGTAATAGGATCGAAAGATACTTCGTTAATACCATGTTTTTTGTAAATTTCACGAACTTTAGTATTTAATTCTTTTTCAGATAAACCTTTTCCTACCCATGGGATCAATTCATCCATTACAAGGTCATTTAATCTTGAAGATTCTCTCAAGATAGCGATTTCTTCTTCATCTTTAATCATTCTTACATAGTCAACAATAAAGGAACCGTTTACAAATTTACTTCCACCACCAAGTTCTTGTAACCTTAATAAGAATTTAGATGGCCATACTTTATCGATACCTATAACTTTATCTTTTTCTACAAATTTAGATAAGATTTCAACTCCGTCTTGAATATCGTTGTACCATACTATTTCTACGCCAAGATCTTCTTCCTGTGGGAATAATTCATTAATAACAATTTTGTGATTTCCATTAACATTTAAGTATAATGCTAATAATCTTTCTCCCGGAATAATCCACTTTCCTGTTAAATAAAAAATAGCTGTGGGATCAGAGATAATCATTTGTGGAATATCATTTTCTTTCATAGATTTTAATACTCTGTTCAGTTTATTTATATCCATAGGTATTCCCTCCTATATTTAGTTATTAAATACTAATATAATAATATGCTTGTCTACAAATGTCAATGAAGATACTAGAATTATTGCAATGAATTAGTTTAAATCTTTCCTTTTTAAAAATTTTTAATTTTTTTATTTTTTTATAGAGATTTTTAGAATATTATATGATATAATGATGAAAAATAATATTTTTTTAGTATATGTGTAATAAAATAAATTTTAATGTTATAACATGATGTTGCGCTTAATGTACAATATACAGGCTTTAAGAGAATAAATTTATTTTAATTATAAATAATGTTGGTATAGTAATACTAAAAAACAATTTAAATATAATTTAACTTTAATTTTTACTAAATATTTATTTTTATTAAATAAAAAAGAAAAGGATACCATATGGTATTTGAAATTATTTCATATCCTCTGTAAAAAGAGGAGGGGGGAATAGTTTTTAAAATACACACGCAATATTAATTTTTTATAGGGGGAATAAAAAATGGAAAACACAAACAAAAAACCATTTGGGTTCTATGTATGCTCAGTTGCTTTCACACTTGAAAGATTTGCATTCTACTCAGCAAAATGGCTACTTGCAGTATTCGTAGTTGCTAAAATAGCGGACGGAGGACTTGGTCTTTCTGCTGCAGAAGCAGCAAAAATGTCTGCAAATTTAGTTGCATTTACTTATGCTGCACCATTAATAGGGGCATTTATATCCGACCGTTTTGTAGGTGCTAGATACCTTGTTCCAATCGGGATGGTTTTAATGGGGGCAGGTTATTTAGTAGGATGGCAAGCTTCAAGTGCTGGCATGGTTAACTTAATGATTGTCCTAGTTTCTCTTGGGACAGGCTTATTTAAATGTCAAACAAACGCTATTACAGGTAGACTTTTTGATGATCCAAGACAATTAGATAGTGCTTTCTCTGTTCAATATTCTTTTGTTAATATTGGTTCTTTCATTGGTACAACAATTATCGGTGTACTTGTAGGAACTAAGGGATATGCTTTCTGTTTCTTAGTTTGTGGAATAATGATGTTTATTGATGCAATTTGGTTTACCTTTGGATGGAGGTTTTTAGGAGAAACAGGTAAAAAGCCATTCAAAGTTGATGAACATGAAGAAGTAAAAGCAAAAGAAACTAAGGAAGAAAAGAAGCCACTTACATCAATAGAAAAGAAAAGGGTTGCAGCAATTATATTAGTATCTTTCTTCTCAGTAATTTTCTGGGTATTCTGGTATTTAGCATATATGCCTGTATATTTCTACTGGGGCGGAGATAATGCAGCTGCTAACTGGATGATAGGTAATTTTCAAGTTCCAACAGCTTGGTTTGATTCATTAAATGCATTAGCATGTATCACATTAGGACCAATTCTTGGTAGAGTTTGGTCAAAATTAGCTAAAAGACCTCAAGGTGATTTAAGCATGTTTAAGAAAACTGCTTTAGGTATGATACTTTTAGGTTTATCCTATGTAATCTTTGCAATGGCAGATGTTACAAGAGGAGGTAATCTTGCATCACTTGCTTGGATTGTTGCATTCGGTATAGTATTATCTCTTGGTGAAATGGTATTCTCACCACTTGGAAACTCTTTCATCAGTAAATTTGCGCCACCTAAATTATTATCAAGCATGATGAGTGTTTGGGTACTTGCTGTTTTCTTTGCAGCTAAATCTTATGGATGGGTATATGAATTTACACTAAAATTTAAATTCGCACCTACCTACTTTGTAATAGCAGGTATTGCTGCTGGAGCAGGTATTATTCTTTGGTTATTAGATGGAAAATTGAATAGCTTAGTTGTAGAAGATGAAGAACCATTAAACGAAGCTGTTTAATCAATGTAAAAATTTATATTAATATGAAATTTTATAGAATATTTATTTAAAGAAGTCATTGTTTTTCAATGACTTCTTTTTTTATAACTTTTTTATTTTTCACAATTATTAAAATTTTTCTTTTGTTATAGGAATTTTTGTGGTATTATATGTTATAAGTGGATAATATAATATTTTATTATCATATATGTAAAAAAAGTAAATACTTTATAAGAGTGCTTATTTTAATAGTTACTAGATACGGTATTAGAAGCCGTTGTACACCATTTTAATAAATATGAATGTACATGGTTTTTCAAATACAAATGCAATATTAATTTTTATAAAGGGGGAATAAAAATGGAACAAAAAAAGAAAATGCCATTTGGGTTTTATATATGTTCAATTTCTTTCTCATTTGAAAGATTTGCATTTTACTCAGCAAAATGGCTAATTACAGTATTTGTAGCTACCAAAATAGCTAGTGGAGGACTTGGACTTACAGCTGCAGATGCAGCAAAAATGTCTGCAAATTTAGTTGCATTTACTTATCTTGCACCACTAGTCGGTTCATATATATCTGACCGTAAAGTAGGGGCTAGATACCTTATTCCTATTGGAATGGTTTTAATGGGATTAGGTTACTTAGTAGGATGGAAGGCTTCAAGTGCTGGTATGATTAATTTAATGATTGTATTGGTTTCTATTGGTACAGGCTTATTTAAATCTCAGAACAGTGCTATTACAGGTAGACTTTTTGATAATCAAAAAGATTTAGATAATGCATTTTCTATTCAGTATTCTTTTGTTAACATTGGTTCTTTCATAGGTACAACAGTTTTAGGTGTACTTGCAGGAAGCATGGGATACTCTTTCTGTTTTTTAATCTGTGCAATAATGATGTTCCTTGATGCTGCTTGGTTTGTGTTTGGATGGAGATTCTTAGGAGAGGCTGGTAAAAAACCATTTAAGGTTGATGAACATAAAGAAGTAAAAGCAGAAAAACAACAAGAAGAAAAGAAGCCTCTTACTACACTAGAAAAGAAAAGAGTTGCAGCTATTATTTTAATATCTTTATTTTCTATAGTATTTTGGATATTCTGGTTCTTAGCATATATGCCTGTATATTTCTATTGGGGTGGAGATAATGCAGCTGCCAATTGGATGATAGGTAACTTCAAGGTACCAACAGCTTGGTTTGATTCTTTAAATGCATTATGCTGTATAACATTAGGACCAATCCTTGGTAGAGTTTGGACAAGGTTAGCTAGGAGACCTCAAGGTGATATGAGCATGTTTAAGAAAACTGCTTTAGGTATGTTACTTCTTGGCTTATCTTATATAATATTTGCAATGGCAGATGTTACAAGAGGAGGACAACTTATATCACTTGGATGGCTTGTTGTATTTGGTGTAGTATTATCTCTTGGAGAAATGGTGTTCTCACCACTAGGAAATTCATTTATAAGTAAATTTTCTCCTGCTAAGTTGTTAACAATTATGATGAGCGTTTGGGTATTTTCAAGTTTTGTTGCAGCAAAAGCTTACGGATGGATATATGAATTCACATTAAAATTTAAATTTGCACCGGTATACTTTACCGTTGCAGCTATTGCCATTGTATGTGGTGTAATTCTTTGGGCATTAGATGGAAAATTGAACAGTTTAGTTGTAGACGAGAAAGTTGTGGAAGATAATTCTGTAAGTTTAAATTAAAATTTAAGTTTCCAACATTGTATTTTTACAATTGTAAGTATTAATATTGTAAATGGAATCATTATTTAATAATGGTATGAACCCAAATAAGTAGACATTTTTAAAAGAAGTTGTTTATTTCTAAACTACACTTCGGTATTCAACTGGAGTGTGGTTTTTTAATTTTGATTGGAATCTTTTGTTATTATACCAATAAATATATTTATGTATTGATTCAAATAAATCTTTTTTTGAATAGTATTTATTTTGATAAATAAGTTCAGGTTTTAATTTTAAGAAGAAGCTTTCAATACAAGCATTGTCGTAACAATTCCCTTTTCTTGACATGCTCTGAGTTATTTTATATCTTTTCAATAAATTTTTATATGAGCGGGACATATAATTACATCCTTAATCACTATGAATAACTAAATCCTTTGATTTTTCTTTTGAACATTTAGATATAGCAGTTTTAACAGTATCTATTACAAATTCTATTTCTAAAGATGTACTTAGTTTATATCCAATTAGTTCATTGTTATTTAAGTCCATCATTGATGAAAGATAGGCCCTACAACCGTTGCCGTATCTAAGGTATGTTATATTGGTAACCCATTTCTGATTAAGAGTTTTTGCTTCAAAGTTTCTATTTAATATGTTGTTTTCGATTTTTGCATTAATCTTAAAACTTTTTTATGATTAACATTAATACCAAATATTCTTCTTAATGATATCTTAATTCTTCTATATCCATAAACTTTTCTATTATCATTATAGATAACTAATATTTTATCTATGATTTCTTAATCTTTACATTGCTTTGATGTATTAGTACATTTGTAATATGCAGATCTGCTTATGTTTGAAATTTCACATAAAAGTTTTATACTAAACTTACTACTTAATGATTTAATTATTAAATACTTATATTTATTCGATATCACTACTTTCCTACTATTAACAACTTTTTTAAATATTCATTCTCAGCTTTAAGTCTTAAATTTTCTTCTTCTATAGACTTTGTTTTTTTACTAGGTAGTCCTTTATGAACAGTGGAATCTTTGCCACGACGCTCTTCGAGCCAATCTTCACCAAATTCCTAATAATTTTTAGCACATAATAGAACTCGTTTATATGATGATAGACCTAACTCTTTTGCTATTCTAGTACTACTCGTACTAGCTTCTAAATACATTTTTACTGATTTAATTTTAATTTCTTTACTATAATTTCTTTGATTACTTTCCATAAAAAATCACCCCATTAAGTAAATTCTACACAGTCTTTTTATCTGTGTCTACCTAACGTGGTTCATACCAATTTGCAGTAGCCATTTTAGTTATTTTTCCTCATATTACTTTTATTAAAAATGTATCTATTATGTCTATGACTTCTCTAATTTGAATTGAATGTCTAACATAAGTAAGTAGAAGTCTTACCTTTTTAAAATCTTGATAGTTAAAAGAAAAATATGTAAAAATATATAAAAAAAACAAAAAATATTGAATAATAATAGAATTAATAGTATAATTATATAGAAATGTTTATTAATGGATAAATTAGAAATATTACTTAAAAATTACTTTTAAATTTAAGTTGGTGAAAATTCTTAGTTAAATGTATTTAGAATCAAATGAATAACGGGGGGATTATTATGAATAATGACTATTTTATACACTTGTTTGAAACTCCTTTAGAAAAATATTTCTATGATGTAAACATGAATGAGATTGTGAATATTCCTGAAACAGTCTATAAATATTTAAATAATGGAGATATGAGTGATGAAGATATTAGTATAGTAGAAAAATATGTTAAAAATTTAAAAGATAATGGTTATCTAAAAAAGAAAAGAGTAGAGACCGTAAAACATCCTCTAACTAAGTGTGCCCAATGCTATATTGATAACAAAATAAATTATATGGTATTGCAGGTAACACAAAATTGTAATTTGCGTTGTGAATACTGCGTATATTCAGGAGGTTATGATAATCGCGTACATAATAAAAGTAGAATGGATATTGGTATAGCAAAAAAAGGAATTGATTTCTTAGTTAAGCATTCTAGTGATTGTGAAGAATTAAAATTGGGGTTTTATGGTGGAGAACCACTATTAGAGTTTGAATTAATTAAACAATGTGTAAAATATGCGGAGGTTGCTGCAGAGGGAAAGAAAATAAAATATTATACTACGACCAATGGGACATTGATTAGTGATGAAGTGATTGATTTTTTTTATAATAATAATTTTACAGTTACAATAAGTTTGGATGGACCTTCTCATATTCATAATCGTAGTAGACATTTTGCATATTCAGATAAGGGGAGTTTTGATAATATAATGGAAAATTTATCAAATATAAAGAAAAAGTATCCTGATTATTATCAAGGCAATATTCAGTTTAATACTGTACTTACTACGGAAAATGGATTCTCAGAGATTGAAGAATTTTTTAAGAATAATTCCTTGTTAAAAAATAATACTATGACATCTTCACTTGTAAGTGATGTATATGCAAAAGGTGAGAGAAAGGTCGGAGAGAATTACGTTAGAGAAGAGAGATATTTAGAGTTTTTAATGTTGTTATGCAAGATTGGATGGCTCAAAGATTATAGAATTTCCCAACTGATGAAAGGAACCTTTGATGATTTATTGCATTTTGAAGAAGAAATGTCAAAACAGAAAAGAAAAGAATTGCCAGACGAATGGCATCATGGGGGACCTTGTATGCCTGGAGTAAAGCGATTGTTTATGACTGTAGATGGACAATTTTATCCATGTGAAAAAGTTTCAGAAACAAGAGAAGAAAATAAAATAGGAGATGTTCTTGATGGAATAAATATGGAACAGGTTCACAAAATTCTTAATATCGAATCCATGAATCATAATATTTGTAGAAATTGTTGGGCGTATTCATTTTGTGGTAACTGTATTTTGAACATTGATAATATTGATAAAGAAAATAATTCTAATAATAACACTATGTGTAGTGTATTTCGACGTGATACAGAAGAAAAAATGAAAACTTGGTGTATATTGAAAAGATTAAATTATGATTTTGAAAGTGAAAAAATTCAGTTCTAATTTAGGAGGAAAAAAACGAGTATGAAGATAATGATATATCCATTTGATGAAACATTCTTACCAGTTCTAAAATCTGCAAGTGAAATGTCTTTTGAGGAGGAATTTGTACTTGTAAGCCCTATAGGATGGGGATTAGTTGGAAAAGAATATAATTATGGAAATAAATCGTATGTTGTAAAAAAAGACTTTGAAAATGAGGCAAGTAAATGTTCAGCTATTTGCATAGTTAATTCTAGATATAAGTTAGATATTAAGGCAAATATATTATCTTTAATAAATAATGGCTATGATAAGAAAATTATTATATTAAGAAATTTGCCTATTGATGAGAAGCGAGAACTTCGTGAAAATTCAAAGGAATGTAGTATTGTATTCCCAAACGAAGGTAATGCAAATGTTTCAGAAAATTTGGACGAGTTCCTATTTGATTTTAGTATTCCGATAATTTTTGTCGCAGGAATTACTGAAGAAACAGATAAATTTAAGATACAATTAGAATTGTATTCTGAATTATGTCGTCAAGGATATAATGTCGGTATACTAACATCTAGAGCGGATAGTTTATTAAGTAATATTCCTACTTTACCAGATTTTTTATATAATGAACAGATACCAACTAAGAAAAAAATTATTTTATTAAATCAATTTATTAAAAAATATGAGTTGTCTATAAAGCCAGATATTTTGATTATAGGAATACCGGGAGAGGTGCTTATGCTAAGCAATCGCTATATAGGAAATGGAGGGAGTATAGCATATATTATATCTCAAGCAACTAGGGCAGATGGAGTTATACTATGTTCTATGTATAATGATGCACCAAGTTCAGAATTGGTGAATATTGGAGAAAAGGTATCTGAAAGATTAGGAAGTAAAGTTAAATATTACACTATTACAAATAAAATGTTAGATTTGGAAGAGACACAATCAATTCAGCGAGTTCAATATGTAACATTGCCACATGAGTTTGTGTTAATGAATACAAAAGAATATAACAACGATAATATTTATTTTACTTTTCAACATGAAGATATTAAGCGCATGACTCATTGTATTATTGAAGATTTATCAGAGTAATAGGAAAATGGGAGGGGTTTTATGGAACAGGAAAAAAAGTTAGAAAGCATTTTTGAAAAATATACAAATATTTGCTTTGATGATATGGATAACAGATTTAAAAATATTCCACTATTAGATACTGAATTGAATATAAGACCTATAATTCTTATGTTGGTTTTATTGGACATTGAATCTCAATATAGTATTAAACTATCAAGGTCAAAAGTCATAAATGGGGAATTTAGTACATTTAATAGTATTCTTAAAATGATAGAAGAGAATTAGAAAACTATAGTAAGGGGGAAAGTTCCTGTATATTTTTGAGTTGTTCATTGTTCTTTTACTTACATAGGATATTAATTTGTCAATCAAGCTTATTGTATTATCTAAGTTAGAGAAAAGCAATATTCATATAATTTTATAAAAAATATATGTAGAAAGGGGGTGAAATTATGAGAAAAACATTAATTGGAGAAAAAGATAAATTAAATACAATTCAATCTAGAAGTGGTGCTACTACTAGAGGATTTTGTGGTTGTCACTCTTACTGTCATTGTAATGCTGTAACTAATAAAAGTAATACTGATTCCGGGAGAATTATGATTATGTTGATTGCGCCTACTGAGCGACCATAAAGATGAATTAAGGGATACATTTTTGTATCCCTTAATAAAATTGAATTTTGATGAAGAATAAATTAAGAATGTGAATAATATTTACGTATTAAAAGAGCCAATTTATGAAAAAATGAAGTTGAAGTTTTATGGATATATCAAATAATTTAGGCAGTTCAACATTAAAAAGTAAATGGATTAGTTATACCAAATGAATATTTAGTTCTAACAAGCTTTAGGATAAGCCAGTAGGGAGTATTCTCTAAAGGAATTATATGTATATTAATGACGAAAAGATATAAATTAGATGATGAAAGATACCTGAGTAAAACTAATATTTTTATTTGTAAAAAGAAGAGCGAATTGATAGAAAAAGAAATACTACATGTTACATATAAGGAAATACAATGAGTGAATAAAAAAGATTATAATGAACTATCAACCCATATTAAATGAAATATTGAAATGAGTGATTAAAAGCAATGAAAAGAGATAAAATAAATATTATTAAGACAGTAGTAAAAATGATTAAAGAATGTAGGTCTCTTATTCATCAGCATGACAAATGGTATTTAGGGATTAATTTAGGATTAATAGTTATATCAGGTGCTCTACCAGCGGTACTAATTGTTATTTTGCAGCGAATAATAAATAGATTACAAAGTGGAGGATATGAATTTATACAAATTTTTCAGTTGATTGTACTATATATAGGAATTAATATCTTAAATTTTTGTCTGCAAGAAGTGTACAATTATTACAATAATAGCTTTTCTCTTAAGTTTAATAAATTTATTAATTTAAAAATGTTAAACAAATCTATGCAATTACAACTTAAAGATTTTGAAAATACAGAAATTTATAATATCATTAAAAGGGCTGAAAATCAAGGTGGAACAAGTGTTGTAAACTATTTAACAAGTGTTTTTAACGTTATAAAGGAAATAATTACAATTGGATCCACTATAATAATTTTAATACATTTCCGTTGGTGGATTATCCTATTAGTTTTAATTGTTCCAGTTATAAAATGTATTTATACTATTAATTTTGATAAAAAGTGGTATGAAATACGCATAGAGAGAACAGACAAAGAGCGTAGAGCTTGGTATATAAATTTTTTGTTAATGACAGGAAATGCTTTTAAAGAGATAAAATTATTAGGATTAAAAAGATATTTTATTTCTAAATATGACAAAATTCAAAGTGGTATTATAAATCAGGATATTGCATTATACAAGAAGCTTACAATTGTATCCATAATACTAGGTCTTTTTGATTATTTTATTACAGGATATGCATTTACATACACTATTTACGAGGGGTATATAGGAATAATTATGATTGGAGATGTTAATGCATATACTGATTGTATTTATGACATTAAAAGCAGCATAGAGAATACTTTCTCACAAATAAATCAGATTATACAACAATCATTATATGTAGAGTTACTTTTTCAGTTTTTTGATATTGAAGTGCGGAAAGATAATAGTGTAATAGATATTAATGAAATAAATAAAATTGAATTAAAAAATGTATCATTTAAGTATAATAACAATTATGCTATTAAAGATGTCAGTTTGGTTATTGAGCGAGGTACAACAATTGGATTAGTAGGAGAGAATGGATCTGGAAAGACAACGTTGACTAAACTCATTCTTGGGTTCTATGATGATTACGAAGGAGAGATATTAATAAATGATATAAATTTAAGAAAAATCAATAAAACTTCTTATACTAAGAAAATAGGGTGTGTATTTCAAGATTATATTAAGTATGAAACTACATTGAGAGAAAATGTTGGTTTTGGAGAAATTGATAATATCTACAGTGATGAAAAAATTCTCAATGCAATAGAATCAGTAGGCTTAAAAGAAGGCATATATATAAATAATGGACTAGAAACGATTATAGGAAATTGGTTTGGTGATAAACAGATTTCTATTGGAGAATGGCAACGAATTGCAATTGCTAGAGCATTAATTAGAGATTCAGATTTATACATTCTGGATGAGCCAGACTCTTCAATTGATATAATTAAACAAAAAGAATTAATAGATATATATGCTAATATTTTTAAAGAAAAAATAGGTATTTTTATCTCACATAAAGTCAATTATGTTCATTTACTAGCAAATAAAATATATGTGTTAGAATTGGGAAGAATTGTTGAACAAGGTAGTCATTCTGAGCTTGTTAAAGATGGTAGTATATACAAAAAATTGTACACTGAATGTAAAAAAATATAAATTTAAGATTGTAAATATTTAAGCTTGTCTATAATCTAAATAAGTTATAGTGATATATCAAAAAAGAAAGATGTGTAGGTATGTTTATTAAATATCATATATAAAAACGTGTATGAGAGTAAGTATGTTGAGATTACTGATAATATGGAAAAGCTGAAATCAAAATATATGGAACTACATAATATATCTAAGCTTACAAAACATTAAATAATATTTTGTATATAAAGATAGCTTTGAAAACTTTCAATTAAATATTGAAGTGTATTTTCTTTCCCTCAGATTATGGTTTGAGGGAATTTTTGGTTAAGGGGATTGTACGAGCACTGAAAAATAATAAGTTTTTGATAAAATATATAGTGAAAATACTATATTCTTTTTTTGTGGCATGAAATACTAAAATAAAAAAGAAATTATTAATAAGGATAGTTAAGTAAAAGCAAAATAAATTAGCAAAAATAGAGAGTGTAAAATAATCTATGTAAACTACATAAGAATGATATAATAATTTTTATAAAAATGGAGGTTGCGCAGATTATGTTTTTTTAAGAAAAGAACTTATTAAATAGTTAATAAACAAACAAAACCTACAAGTGCAAAAGACATTCAAGAGACATTAAATGGATTCTAGTTGGAATTGCAGAACTGCTTAAATTTAATGCTAGTGCCATTAGTACAGCTGTTTCTGCGATTTTAATACTTGATACTGTTTTCATGATAATTCCACAGCTTTTTAAAGCAGAAATAGAGGATGAAATGGCAGAATATAATAAAAAAAGAGCATCCTCTAATGCATTTATTATTATATATACATGCATTTTGTTTGCTACAGTATTCGGTGTTGGTTCAGGAGGATTGATAGTAGATTTAGAATTAATATTACCCTTTTTAGTAGGTACAATGAGTCTTCTAAGATTTGGATTTTTCCTTTTTTATGAGAAAGTCGGTGACTAATAATATGCCACGATTAAAAACAAAAATTCATGAACTTCGTAAAGAGCATAACATGAAGCAGGAAGAGCTAGCAAAGTTAGTAGGAGTAAGAAGAGAGACTATAGGGCATTTAGAAAATGAAAAATATAATCCATCATTAAAATTAGCCATGGATATAGCTAAAGTATTTGGAAAATCAGTAGAGGAAGTATTTCAATTTGTGGATTAAGATGAAGTTTAAAAACAATAAGCTAAGGTACTAGAAATATTAATTTAATGCCTTAGCTTATTTATTTTGTGTAAATAAATTCACTTATAATTTTGAACAACTTTATTACAGAATTATTTATAAACTAGATAAATCATTTGATATAGGCTTATAATTTAATAGAAAATAAATTAAATAATATTTTTAATTACGTATATTTTATGGGGGAAAGTTATGATGATAAGAGAAAATTTAAAAATAAAAAATATACCTGCAATTTTATGGGGTAATAAATCAGATAAGTTATTTATAGCTGTGCATGGGAATATGTCAAATAAGGAAGATAAAATAATTCTTGCATTTGTAGAAGAGATAACAGCTAAGGGGTATCAAGTGCTTAGCTTTGATTTGCCTGAACATGGTGAACGTAAATATAAAAATTATCCCTGTAAGGTACAAAACTGTGTGAAAGATCTTAATATAATTATGGATTATGCAGAAACATTATCAAATAATATAAGTTTATTTGCTTGTAGTATGGGGGCATACTTTAGTTTATTAGCATACAGCCATAAATTCTTAAAGCAAAGTTTATTTCTTTCCCCTGTAGTAAATATGGAAGCTATTATAAATAATATGATGACTTGTTTTGGTGTAAGTGAAGATAGACTAAAAGAAGAAAAAGAAATTTCTACACCTATTGGGCAAATCCTTTACTGGGATTATTATTGCTATGTAAAAGAGCATCCTGTTATTACTTGGAATACTAAAACTTCAATTCTTTATGGAGAAGATGATGATTTATGTGAGTTTGAATTAATATCTGCATTTGCAAAAAGATTTAACTGTGATTTGGAAATAATGAATAAAGCAGGACATTACTTTCATACAGAAAAGCAAGTTAGCTTCTTTAAAAATTGGTTAAGAACACAGATTTATATTAAATGAAGATAATATACTAACAGCTAAATAATTAAAATCAAAAATTAGAAAGTTATTATATATATGTAATGATAATCAAAAAAAGAACTAAAGTAGTGCTTTCAATAATAACCGTTATTTAGGAAAATGAACTACCCACTGTTATATAAACAGTGGGCAGTTTAGGTCTAGCAATACGTATATCTAGTTATTTTTTAACATATTAATTTTAAAATTAATATAGATATTTACATAAAATTCTTGACAAACTGAATTTTTGGCAGATTTCATGTTTACACAAAGTTTTTCACAGATTCTAAAATTTAGTTTCTTTATTTTTTTAATAAAGAATTCAATTTTAACTTATTTATAATTTCTATGCTCAAGTATTATTCACTATAGGATATATTAAAAAATCCCTTTGTATCTTTCCCAATTACATGTATGAATAACTTACCATCATAATTTATCTTGATTTTTTTAGCATCTTCTTTATTTGTTGTTGCATTAGCTAGGACTTTTTCATTTTCATCCTTTATTTGTATTTTTAAATTCCCATTTTCTACTTTAGAATTAAATTTAAATGAAAGTTCAGCACCCTTAGAAACATATAAAGATTTTATTTGAGTACCATTAAATTTTTTATAAGAAACTTTATATTCATTTCCAGAACTATTATCTGACCACATAATTTTTTCACCATTCTCTTTTTCTATTGAATAATTACTTGGCTCATTCTTTTTATGAACATTTAATGAAAGAGGACTAGATTCTTTGTTTAATTTTGAAGATAAAATAGTCAAAAAACATCCTATAAATAAAACTATAATTACTCCCGTTACAATTGCTATTTTTTGCTTAGATTTGATTTTACCGTTAATAATATCACAACCTTTTCCCTAATATAATATTTAAATATTATGAATTAATAGTTATACGCATTATGGTTTGTTTTTAATAATATATCCCTATTATAATATTATTTGGGAAATTATTCAAATATATTATATGTTATGTTTTGTAGAATTATGTTTAGTATAATTTATATTTTTATGTATCTATTATGTAAATTTAAAATAGAAATGTATGTTTAATTTTATGACAATTAGAAACTGCAATTTCATTTCCCATGTCATATTAAATCATCTCCTTGTAATATTATATTCATTGTTAACATAAGATTGAAAAAATAACTATAACAGTAAGACAATTATGTATTATAATAATGCTTAGGAGAATTTATACAAGAGGAGGAACAAGAATGGCAGATATTAAATTTGAAATAAACGATAAACTAGGAGTTATTTCAGAATCACCAAAAGGCTGGACAAAAGAGCTTAACCTTATTAGTTGGAATGGAAAACAGGCTAAATATGATTTAAGGGATTGGGCACCAGAACATGAAAAAATGGGTAAAGGAGTTACCCTGTCAGCTGAGGAATTAAAGAGTCTAAAAGAAATACTAAATAATATGGATTTATAAAATAATTTAATCAAACATATCGTTTGATTAATAAGTAAAATCGGAGTTATAGTGCTAAAGCTATAACTCTGATT
>OGSC01000374.1_pt1 | contig 24379 bp, 17 predicted proteins | sample 1573751 | NCBI WGS metagenome assembly OGSC01 (sample SAMN03295840, study PRJEB24534) | human gut metagenome | isolation source: fecal sample 8 from infant 5 | host: Homo sapiens | place: USA: Pittsburgh, PA | collected 2014-07
ATTCAATACAATATATATTTTTACTTATGTACTTTATTTTTATAGCTATCTATTGAACAAAAGTATTTCTTGGTTTAATTCTCTACCTTTAAATGTGTTAAATCATAATTTCCTTATATTGTATTTTTATTGTATAATCTATATAAAGATTGTTAAGATTAACTTATACATAGTTAAAAACTAATTTTATTTGATTTATGTATGCGTTTTTATATTAAATTAACTTATGCGCAATTAAAAACTAAGGGAGGTTTCTATAATTGAAGTGTAATGCTGTATTAGATAGTGGTGGCATTAGAGGTATTGGCACAATTGGCGCTTTAAACCATATGGAAAGTAAAGGATTTACTTGGAATAATATTGCTGGAACTTCTGTTGGAGCTTTAATAGGAGCATTACTAGTTTCTGGATATACTGCAAAAGATTTAAAACATATAACTGTAAATACAGACTTTATGGAGCTTCTTAATAAAGAAGGCATTCAAAAATCTACATTTGTTGGTAAAGCAATAAATTTCTTTAAGTTTAATGGAGTTTATTGTGGAGATTTTATAGAAAAATGGATTGATGATATGCTTAAAGTTAAGGGAATAAATACTTTTAGCGACCTTATGAATAACGGTACTTGTAAACTAAAAATAATAGCTTCAGATATCACTGAAAAAAGAATGATTACCTTCCCTGATGACCTTTATATTTATGGATTTAGCTTAAGCAATTTTAGAGTTTCTAAAGCCATTAGAATGAGTATAAGTATACCATTTTTCTTTAAACCTGTAGAATTTATTCATGGTGATGGTTTAAGTTATATAGTAGATGGTGGTGTTTGCTGTGCTTATCCAATTTCTATATTTGATAGCTACAATGATAAGGAAAATGTGCCTACAATAGGTTTTAAATTTGATAATATTGAATTAAGTAATACTAAACAAGGTAAAAATGATCCTCTATCCTTTCTATTTGACATAGCCGATACCATGAATAAAAAAGACTCTAAAGAATGGATGACAAATAAAAATATAGATAGAACTATACTAATTCCTACCCTAGGAATTAGTTCCACAGACTTTGATTTATCCAAAGAAAAAACTTTAAAACTATATAAATCCGGATATAAATCCGCTGAAAAATTCCTTGAAACCTGGGATTTTGAAGAATATAAAAATAAATATAAAGAACAAGGTAGTGCTTAAATATAGAAAAGATAAAAAAATACATTCATAAGCAAATTGAGTGGTTCATGAATGTATTTTTTATATTTAGGGTCTTAAAATTAATTTTTCCTTTTAATAAATCTTATATTTAATAAAAAACAATACTAAATGAAAAATTTATTATCTATTAGCATATAGTTCAGCTATTTTAACTACAAGTTCTGCTGCTTTTTCCATTGATAGCACTGGAACAAACTCAAATCTTCCGTGGAAATTATGTCCACCTGCAAATAAATTTGGAGTTGGTAATCCCATAAAAGATAGTCTTGAACCATCTGTACCACCTCTTATAGGCACTAATATTGGCTCAATATCAATAGCTTTCATAGCATCATGAGCTATATCTACCACATATTTTACTTCATCTATTTTTTCTTTCATATTGTAATACTGGTCTTCTACTTCTACACATACTATTTCTTTATTGTATTCTTCATTTATTTTTTTACCAACTTCTTTTATTTGTTCTTTTCTTTCTTCAAATTTTTTTCTATCAAAATCTCTTATAATATAATTTAGTTCTGCCGTTTCTACTTCACTCTTTACAGATAATAGATGGAAAAATCCTTCATATCCTTCTGTTTTTTCTGGCACTTCATTTTCTGGAAGCATATTTATAAACTTATTAGCTACTAATACTGCATTTGTCATTTTATTTTTTGCTGAACCTGGATGAACATTTCTTCCTTCTATGATAACTTTAGCTTTTGCAGCATTAAAAGTTTCACATTCTAACTCTCCGATACCGCCACCATCTAAAGTATAGGCTAAATCTGCCCCAAATTTTTTCACATCAAAGTGATCTGCTCCTTTACCCACTTCTTCATCTGGAGTAAATCCAACTTTTATAGTTCCATGTTTTATTTCTGGATGATTTATTAAATATTCCATAGCTGTAACTATTTCTGCTATTCCAGCTTTATCATCTGCTCCTAAAAGAGTATTTCCATCTGTTACTACTATATCTTGTCCTTTATATTCTAGTATTTCTGGGAATTCATCAACTTTTAATACTATATTTTTTTCTTTGTTTAAAACTATATCTTGTCCCTCATATTTTTCTACAATTCTAGGATTAATATTAGTTCCTGATAAATCTGGACTTGTATCCATATGTGCTATAAAACCAACTGTTTGAACTTCTTTTTCTATGTTTGATTCTAAAGTAGCCATAACATATCCATTTTCATCTACAGATACATCCTTAAGTCCTATAGTCCTTAATTCTTCTCCTAATTTTTTTGCAAACTCTAATTGAGTTTTAGTAGTTGGTACAGTTTCTGATTCCTCTGATGATTGGGTATCTATTTTTATATACCCTAAAAATCTTTCTAATACATCTTTCATTAATAATCCCCCTCCAAAACAAATTTTGGTTTTTATTCTTATTTTTGTAATTGTTTACTTATATTTTACAATATACTATTGTTCTATGCAAACATCTCCCATTACTACCGCTTGAATATTTCCATCTTTATCTTTTAATGGAATAGCTATAGCTATACAATAGTTGTAACTAACACTAGATATATATGGTTTGCTGGCATATTTCTCTCCTAGAATAGCCTTTTTAAAATAAGGTCTATGGGAAAAATCATCATTTCCTTTTGTTATAGGTACATTAGCAGATTTCATTATGCCCTCTTTATTTATTACCCCAATATATTCAAATTGATTATTTGCCTCTACATACTTTTTACATATGTTAGAACAGGCATCTACACTTAATCCATTAGAACTTATTTCTCTGCTTACTTTTTCTAATATATTAAATCCTTCATTAACTAGTTGTTTTTGCTCTTCTTTTATAGTTATATTGGTTACAAAAGCTTTTAATTCACTATCTATTTCATCTGTACATCCATTCATTTCTTTTATTAATTGAGTTATCTCATTTATTGATGCAGATTGTTCTTCTACTGCTGCAGAAATTTCTTCTGTCATAGAAGCACTTTGCTGAGCCCCTGAAGCTATAGTTTCCATCAATTGATCTACTTCTTTAGATATTGTAGTATTTTTATCTGATAAATCATATATTTGTTCTACTGAATTATATGTTTCATCTGTTGAAGATATTATTTCATTAAATGATTCCTTAGACTCGTCTGCATAAACTATATCCTCTTCTACTTCTTTACTTTGCTTTTCTGCTTCTTCTGTTATATTGCTTATCTGATAATTAATTTTTTCTATTAATTTTCTTATTTCTCCAGCAGATTCTGAGGATTGCTCTGCAAGCTTTCTTACTTCATCCGCTACCACTGAGAAACCTTTACCATGCTCCCCTGCTCTAGCAGCTTCAATGGCTGCATTTAATGCAAGCAAATTAGTTCTTTCACTTATTTCTGTTACTACATCTGTTATTTTACTTATTTCTTCTGCTTCGTTTTCTAATATTTTTACATTTTTAGCTAATTTTTTACTAACATCTCCTGTAGCTTTTATTTTGTATATCATAGTTTCAAAAGTTTTTTGATTTTCCTTTATTGTTTTAACCATTTCTTCAGCTATATTTTTAGTATTTTGGGCTTTTTCTGCTATTACAACTGAGTTTTCCGCCATTTCACTTGTATTGTTTCTTGTAGATGTGGTTGAATCTGCTTGAGTTGTTGCTGTTTCTGCTACAGAAATTACAGAGGATGCTATATTTTCTGTAGCCTGGTTACTATCTAATGCATTTTCATGCAATGTATTTGATATAATCCTATTTTTTTGTGATATTTGTAATAAATCTGATAATATCTTTTTAGTATTTTTAACTATAGCATTTACACTTACTCCAATAGGTGCTAAAGGCCCATTTTCTGGCACCCTAGTTGCAAATTCTCCCTTAGATACTCTATCTATTATTTCCGCTACTTCTTCTATGGATCTGTATGCTTTAGTCACAAAAACCTTAACCATTATATAAGAAACCGCCAGCATTACTATAAACATTATAACTATAAATTTTAAGTAGGAACTGCTAAAGCTTGCTAATAAATTAGAATCATTATTTCCTAACCCTTTTAAAATAGATCTAGTCCCAACAAAAAAAGTGGCACATAATATAAGTATTAATGCATTAAACAAAAGAGCTATTTGTCTTATAAGCTTATTTTTCAAGCCACTCACCAACCTTCCTTAAATTTATGAAAATTTTAATTTTACATAATATATATAATTTTCTACAATATTATTTTTTTCCCTTCTTATTTGTTAATTTTTTTACAAACTATATATATTAACAAATTACAATTAAGCCCATTTTAAATCAATGAATTTTTATATAATTATCTATAGAAAATAAATATAAATATTTATCTTTTACAGTTTTTCCTGTTATTCTCTTTAAGGCTTCTTCATAATATTTAATCTGTATTTTATATCTATTCTTTATCTCTTCTATATCATTAACATAGTCTGTTTTATAATCTAATAATACTAGTCCCTCTTCCTCTTCAAAATAGCAATCTATTATTCCCTGAATCATTAATTTTTCATCTTTATATATTTCTTTATCTAGCTCTTTATAAATTTCTACAGCAGGTATTTCAATAGAAAAAGGCATTTCTCTATTTATATTATTAGAATTAACCATTCTTTTTCCTAGTTCACTTCTACAAAATTTTAATATTTTATATGGATTTATAACCTTTGACTGTTCATAGGTTATAAATTCTTTTTCTATTAGTCTATTTATTTGTTCTTTTATATCCTCTTCCTTTTCTACCTTTTTCAAATCTAAATGTTGCATGAATAAATGTATAATAGTTCCCCTCTCTGAAGGAGATATTTTCTTTTTTTCTTCCATAAACATAGGTTTCCTAAGCTCTACTTTTTTAAATAACTCCTCTGTATTTTCTTCATCATCTAATATAAATTGTTTCTTCACATCTGAAACTGATAATTTTGTTGGTATGTTTGATGCGCTATCATATTTATAATTAAAAGAAAGTCTTTTATATATTTCTTCTTTATAGCTACTTTCTTCTAATTTCATTAATGTTTCCTTTATTTTTTCACTAATCTCAATCTCATTCTCTTCAACTTTTTCCTTTAATAATTCTTTTTTATTACATAATTCTATTTTCCATTTTGAATTATCATCTACCATATTACAAAGCTCTGATGCCATCTTTAGTTCTTCTCTAAAACTTATAGCATCTTTATGTTTTATAACAGCTGGCCCTATCCAATCTAAATAGGTTTTCCCACTCATAACAGCATATTCTGGTACTTTATTTTTCTCCTCTGATAAATTCAACCAATTTTCTACGGTTTTATCTACATTATTTATTAATCCTGTTATTATGAGTTTTTCTCTTGCCCTTGTTAAAGCTACATATAATATTCTCATTTCTTCTGATAAAGTTTCTAACCGTATTTTATTTTTTATGATATTCTTAACTAAAGATGGATAAGCTATTCTTCTTTCTATATCTACATAATCTGGACCATATCCTAAATCTCTATGAAATAATATATTTTTATTAAGATCTGTCATATTAAAATTCTTACCGGTACCACTTAATATAACTACTGGGAACTCTAGCCCTTTACTCTTATGAATACTCATTATTCTTACTACATTTTCATTTTCTCCAAGTATTTTAGCACTTCCCATATCTCCACTGCTGAATTTTAATTTATTTATAAAATTTATAAAATTGAATAATCCCTTATAACTAGTCTTTTCATATTGCTTTGCCCTTTGGAAAAGTATTCTTAAATTTGCCTGTCTTTGCTCTCCTGCTGGAAGAGCTCCTACATAGCCATAGTATCCTGTCTCTACATATAAAAACCATATAAACTCATCTATATCTATATGAATAGACTTTTTTCTCCATAAATTTAATTTTTCTATAAACCCACATATTTTATTTTTTAATTCCTCTTTCATGACTTTTACTATTTTATTTATTTTATCTTCATCTTCTACATAAAAACTATAATAGGAATCTAATTTTTCATTTTTATATAACCTATATATTATTTCCATACATTCATAAAAGGCTATGCTTTTATTTACCATTCTTATATCTATAAGTTCATCATCTGTAAAAGAAGCTATAGGAGATCTTAATACGGAAAGTAATGGTATATCTTGAAGAGGATTATCTATTATTTGCAGTAAGGATATAATAGTTTTTATTTCTGTTGTATCAAAATATCCTGAATTTGTATCTGCAAAAACTGGTATTCCTTCCTTTGCAAGCTCTTCTACAAATACTGGTGCCCAGTTAGATGTAGCTCTCATAAGTATTACTATATCCCTATATTGGATTCTTCTATATTCACCAAGCTTTTTATCAAATACCTTTAATCCACCTTCTAAATTATTTCCTATTACTTCCTGTATCTTTTTAGCTACCAATCTTCCTTCTAATTGTATGTTATCTAAAGCTTCTTCTTCATCTATATTATATTCCTTTAATACTTCTTCACTTAATTCATACTTTTTATCCATCAAACATAATTCTATAGACTCACCTTTTACCTCTTCCCCGTAGCTAGCTCCAACAGTTAAAGCCTCTTTTTCTGTATAATCTAATTCCCCTATAGTTTTAGACATTATTTGTTTAAATAAATAATTCACACCATTGATTACTTCTTCCCTGCTTCTAAAGTTTTTAAAGAGCTTTATTTTTCTATATTTTGAACCTTCTTCTTCGCTATATTGATTATATTTATCTAAAAATATCTCAGGTTTTGCCTGTCTAAATCTATATATACTTTGTTTTACGTCCCCCACCATAAATCTATTAGGAATATCTAGCCCTACTTGAGGTTCTTCAAAATTTATTTCTTCTTCATTAAACACTAATTGACTATTAGAAAAACTCCAATAACCTTTTACCCTAGATACCATACTCATAATAACTTCTTGTACCAAATTACTATCTTGGTATTCATCTATAAGTACTTCTGCAAATTTTTTTCTATAATCTAAAGCAATATTTGAAGGAATTATATGTCCCTCATCAGTTTTATCTGTTAATATAGATAAACATAAATGCTCTATATCATTAAAATCAATTAAATCTCGTTCTCTTTTTTTAGCTTCATATTTTTTATCAAATAGTATTACTAAATTGGATAATGCTTTCATTGATGGATATAAAAATATAAATTCCTTCCTTATAAATTCATTTTCATAGGAATCTAGTATATTTTTAAGCTCTACTATCTTTTTCTTTACCTTATCCCTTAATTTTTTAACCCTTTCCTTAGCCTCTTTATCCGCATCTTTATTTCTTTTTACTGGCAACTTAGGAAAATCATAAACTATTATTTCATTTCTAAATTCTTTAAAACTTGATTTTTGAAGTAAATTATTTATAAAATTCAAATCCATTTTAAAAGGTTCATAATAATAGTCTATGCCCTCTGAATTTAATATTACATCTATAGATTGCTGTAGCATATTTTTAAATCCATGTAATAATACTTTCATATCCTCCATAATCATATCTGCCCACAATGTTTCTTCAAAATTAAACTCTTCTTCCACATTGAATTCCTCTGCCATATTTAAAACCCAATCATAAGGAAGAGGTGCACTTTTAGCAAATCTATGTAATTCTAAAACCACTTCTTGTAATCTAGTATCCTTTCTACTGGCGTAGCTTTCTACTAAATTAATAAAATCTTCATTCTCTATTTCATATAATTCATCAAAAAGCTCATCCATTGCCTCTTGTTTCATAAGTATTCCTTCTGTTTCATCACATATTCTAAAGTTAGGATCTATTTCTATAGTATGAAAATTATTTTTTATAACTTGAAGACAAAAGGAGTGAATGGTCATTATATTTGACTTATTTAATAAAGTAAGTTGTTTTCTTAATACCTTTGACTCTGGGTCTTCATCTAACCCTTTAGAAATAGCATCTCCTATTCTCTCTCTCATTTCTGCTGCCGCTGCATTAGTAAAAGTAACTACCAATAATTTATCTATATCTATAGGTTCCTCTTTATCCAATATTTTTTCAATTATTCTCTGAACCAAAACAGCAGTCTTACCAGCCCCAGCCCCTGCTGCCACAAGCAAGTTGCAATTCTTAGTAAAAATAGCCTGCCTTTGTTCATCTGTCCACTTAGTGCTACTCATTTTTTCACCTCGTTTTAAATACTACTCTATAACTACATATATATTATAACCCGTATTTTAAAAATAGAGTACAAAACATGAAAAGAGTACAATATTAGAAAATAAAATAAAGATTATAATATGCACAACCTCCATACTACACAATTAAAAATTTTTATTCTTCTGATACTATAACAAAATCTCTATCCATATCTACTTCATCTTCCTGCATTATTAAATCAACAACCCATGAATCATTTTTCTTAATAAATTTCCAATACTCAACAAAACTGCTATTTCTAGTGTTTCCATCCACAACTTGTGTGGTTGTTTCATCTATTGTATAATCTATCATTGCTCCATGAATGTAAAACCAAATAAAATCTTTTGAGTTATCTTCATAATGCTCTAATCCTACTGGTTTTGCATTTAGAAGTTTTATATTTTTTAAAATATTTCTTTGATTTCTAATTTCCATCCAGGCTAGCTTAGAATTATGTAGTTTATAGATGTCTTCACTCATATATTCCTCGGATATTTCAAGATTAAGGCTTGTCCATGCTTCTTGCATCTTAAAATAAATTTTTTCAACTCTATTTTGTAGCATATCTTTTGAATAGCTCATATCTACTTTTTTTAATCTCCTAATAACTTCTTCTGCCTCTTTACTCTTTCTTGAAATTTTAGTTCTACAAATTATAGTATCTTTTTTCCAAATTAGTATTATAAATAAAGGCACTATCAAAATTTCTATTAAATGGCCAACATTAGATTCTCTTGATTCATAATATCCTCTAGAAGAACTTCCTCTGCTTCTATGAATACCATTACCATATCCACCGCTACTGCTATGACTGCTACTACTATGTCCCCCTCCGCTACTATGTCCGCCACCAGATCTAGCTAATACTGTAATAGGTAAGTTAAATATACAAAATATACTAAATAAAAATATAAAAATTAAATTCTTTCTCTTCTTCATGTTTCACCTCTTTTTAAATACTATTAACTCTATCTATATTATAAGCTTTATTTCTGAAATAGAACACGAATTTCAGATTACAGAGTATAGAGAAAAGAGTACAGATCCAAAAATAAAAAAGTCAATATTATATAATAAAGTAAAAAACGCAGAATAAAGATGAAAGAGTAATAAATGCAAATTTCAGAGTATAGAAGATTATAGATTTAAAAATAAAAAAGCGAATATCATAGAGTAAAGTAAAAATATATAGCAATATCTTCAAAGGCTAGGAAAATATAAAATAATAACATGAATAATTTTATTCAACTTATTTATATTAAATATTTAATCATAATGTTTACATATTCCAAATTATATATTATATTGTAATTAATAGTCATAAATTAAATTTTAAATAGGGAGTTATTATGAAAATTATGATATTTTGTGCGCCACTAAAAATTTAAATGATATGAAAAACTTAGATATGAAATTTTTCAAAGAATAAAAATTTATAAAAAGAACAGTAATTAATTACTGTTTCTTTACTAGATAATAATAATATAAAGCAATATCAGCTAAGGCAAGGAAAATATAAAAATACATAGTGCTTTTCTTTGGTTTTTTTATTAATTCAACAGTAATTTGAATAAGTATTAGTAATGTCAATATACCATAGATATATTTGTTAGGATAAAAAATTAATAGCGTAGGCCAAATAGCTATCATAACTCTAAGTACACTACCAATATGCTTCATAATCTACATTCCCTTCTTCAAACCTTGTGTATATACTTACAAAAGATTTAATTTTTTTATATTTATACAAAAATAGTAATTATCAAATATAATATTCAACTACATAATTAAAATTCCTTTATTTTGAAAAAACATTAAAAATCAAATTTCTTCTAATTATTTATCACATATTTTTATTTATAAACATAACCCTATATTGAATTTAATATTTACAATGTATACAATTAAAAAGGATGTGAATTTTATGGAAATATTCTCATGGCTACTTATTATATTAGCTATAATAAGTTTCTACTTTTTATTTTACAATAAAAAGATAGTATTTGAATTAGATGATAGATATTATAATCAAGAGGATCTAAATAAAGCAGCTGTTAAATATTTAAAAAAGCAAGGTAGAAATTGTGAAATTATCAATAATAGTACATTATTAATTGATGGAGAAAAATATTTTTTAAGCGAAAGAACTATATGTGCTAAAGTTCCAGTTCAACAAGTAGTATTAAAAAAAATTAAATAAAATTTAATAATTAAGACTGCAGTGGATATGGTACATGTGAACTATATAAACAATACTATACTAGAAAATAATTATATAAAATAGAATGAAAAATATATTCTTTTACCTTTTAATGTAAGTACAATTATTTTATAAACAAAATCTATATCTGTTCTCTTTACTCTAAATAAGGAAAGTGCATCGCACTTTCCTTATTTAAAGTCACATTCTATATTGTTTTCTTTTATAAATTCTATTTTATCTTTTAGTATAAGATTTCTTTCTTCTATTATAGCTTCCATAGGAGTTTTACCCTCACAAATATCATTTTTATTAAGCTGCCAAGTTCTTAATACGTCTATGCAATTCATAAAAGCTGCTCCTTTTGCAGTAAATTGCTTTCCATTCATTAACTCTGTAAGCTTGTTTAAAAAATCCATTAGTAAAACTTTTTCTACCTTTCCTCCACCTGCCCATATTTGTGCTGGTGTTAATCCGCTCCATAATTCTGAAGGTTCATTTTGCCATTTCTTTATAGCTTCATTTTTATCTTTAGATTTACTACTTAACTCTTTAAATTGTATATCTATGTTTTTAGAAATTTTTTCATTAAATAAATTAAGTACTCCACCAGTTTTAGAATAAACTGAAGCATATATTAAATCCCCGTTAGTAAGTGGTAACATTCTTTCATATAAACCTAATATATTAGTATTTTTTAATTTAGGTGCTACATCTAATACTGGTGAATTATCTTTTCTTTTCATTGCTTCAATAAATATAGTATTGTTTTCTAATTTTTCGTATTTTTCATTTAAAGAACATTCTATTTGTATTGATATTATTTTTTCTGCTACCTCATCATTAGGTATCCATAACTCCTTTTGTTTTGGCATCATGACTATTTTTCACCTCTTAATTTTTCTAATAAATCATTTGCTTCCTTATAATGTGGATTTAATTTTAAACTTCTTTTAAGTAACTTTTCTCCATCTTTATAATTATCGTTATAATTAATCTCACAAACTGCTATGTTATATAAACATTTAGATTTTATAAATTCTTTATTATCCATCTTATTTATGTAATTTAAACTCTTATTATAAAAATCCATACTCTTTTGAAACATACCTAACAAATAATATATTAATCCTAAGTTATAGTACACAAGAGCATCTCTATCATATAAACTTAAAGCATTTAAATATTTATCTCTAGCTTTAAACAAATTCCCATAAAATCTTAAATCGATATCTGCCATTACGGACTCTGTAAAATAATTATCTGGATATTTCTTTAATGATTTATAACAAACCTCTGCTAGTTCCAGATCCTTTTCATTAAAAGAAATTATAACCAAAAGCATTTGCTTTCCCCAATTTAAATCCAAGACTTCTTTGTTATTTTTTATATAATCTTTTAAATATCTATGTATAGCTTTATGATTACTTATTCCTTCTAATATTAAATCTTTATAATTAGAATTATCTATATTTTGTCTATAATTATCTAAAAGAAGTTTTTCGTACTTCTTACTTAAGTTTTTTTTCATTCCTGCCCATTATTCTCCCTTCAAAATAAATAATATAACACATATAAGTATACAATATTTTTTCATTTACATGCAAAATTTTATATATTTTTGTAATTAATTTTATATAAATATATAGGAAATTTGTCCTATTTGATTTTTATCTACTTAATTTACACTTAGAAAATATAAATATTTGTATTACTAAATAAGTATAAGGTTATATTTTTATCCTAACTATATTAAAGTTAAATCTATTCTTATTTTCAAAGAAAATCCTTTCATTAACACTTATTTATTTTCTGCATAGAATAAAGTGTGTTTATTTTATAGGAGGTTCATAAATGTTTAATTATTATAACCCTTGTTCTATGTGCATGCCTATTCCTATTTATCTTAAAGCCCCTTATCCAATGATGCCTATGGGATATGGCTGCGATCATGTGAATGAAACTAAAGAAAATGATGATGACTTAAAATGCTTATATCCAAGAATTTATTTTAAAGTCTATCCTTTAGTAAAAAGACACTGTGACATGATGGAAAGAGAAAAGGGTAAGAACTATTGTCCTTGTGAAAAGGAAATGGCTGATGCTTGTAAAGAAATCTACAAAAGAATAAAACATGAATTAGATGATGATGATGATGATTACACTAGACAACGCCGTTATAGAAGACGTCATGCTATAAATGATCTTATAAGAATAATACTTATAGGTGAACTTTTTGGTAGACGAAGAAGAAGAAGACATTCTGATCATAATCCTAATTATAATTATTATGCTTTTGATGATGACAACGACTATTATGATTTTGATGATGACTATGATGACTAATATTTTTCACTAATTATCCTTTTTAAGAAACATAAAAATATTTTCTACAAATTTACAAAGAGTTTATTAATAAAACTATACTATTAATAAACTCTTTGTTTATAGTTATAAAAAATGATTTTTTAGCATTCTAATTTTTTCTTAATAGATTCCCATACCTCTTCATCTTTTTTATCTATTAATATATTATATTTGTTTCCTCTTATTTCTGTATCAAATTTACAAACTGAAGAATATATACAATAATCACAAGAGGATCCATCCTTCTTTTTATATGGCTTTATTTCTATGTTTCCCTCTAACATTTCCTCACAAATTTCAATTATTGTATACCTTACATATTTTCTTAATGTTTCAAACTCTTCTTTTGTAGCTACAGAGGATTTACCTTCTGATACTCCTCCATCTTTTTTAAGCATAACAGGTATGATATCCGATATACCAGATATTATATTATCCATATCTTTTATAACATTAGGATCATTTAATATTAGTCCTTTCATTTTTAAATTTTTTATTATATTTTTTTCAATTTCCTCATCACTGATATCTACAGTATTTTTTACTATAGGATCATCTAATTTTAAATATAAAAGTGCCCCTGGTTCTCCATTTACCCCAGATCTTTCAGCTAATTCTGTAAGTATAGCATCTAAATATATTAATAGTTGTAATTGTAATCCATAATAGACATCAGATAATTTAAATTCCTTTGTACCGGATTTATAATCTATTATTTTTAAATAAGTAGCGCCATCCTTTTGCAAGAGATCTACTCTATCTACTCTACCTATTAAATTTACAACTTCCCCTGAATGAAGTTCCATTGCTATAGGAGGATAGTCTCCATCTACATCAAAGGATAATTCATAATAACTTGGTTTAAAATTTCCTCTTTTTATATGTTCTCCTATAAGCCATATAGATCTTTTTAAAATCTTCTTTACACTTTTCGTTACATATTCATATCTTTTTGAACTATTTAATATGTCTAAGGATTTATTATCTAATTCCTCATTAATTAGTTTATCAATTTCTTCTTCTGCCCAATTTAAATCCATGGTATTCCACTCTAGCCCTTCCTTTTCTAGCTCATGTGAAAACTTCTCCAATATGCTATGCATGAATATTCCTAAATCTGGATAACTTAAATTAAATATTTTTCTATCTTTAGCCTTTAATCCATATTGTACAAAGTAGGCAAAGGGACATTGAGAAAATTTTTCTACTCTAGATACACTTATTTTCAATGGTTTACCATATAAATTCCTTATTTTTTTTGTTTCTATATATTTGCTTTGATTTGTATAATCAAAACCTTTTATTAATCTATTTAATTTTTCAATCCAAAATTCATTTTCTAAATACCATTTATATGTATCTCCCCATATATTATCTATTTTTACCCCCTCTACATCTTTTCTTAAATTAGATATTAGATAATTAAAAGTTGGCTTTGCAGAGGATATATTTTTTAGTTCTTCTTCTTCACCATTGAGTCTTACTATATCATTTTCTTCACATATATTAGTAAATATTTTCTTTATCCTTGATATAATTATAGATGGTCTTAAAGTTTTTCCCTCTCCATCTGCTATAGGGTAGCTCAATCTTAAATATTTACTTGGGGTAGTTAATGTAGAATATACTAAAAATTGTTCCTCAAAGGCTATACTTTTAGTATCTTTAGCTATTTCTAAGCCCTTTTCTCCTAAAAATTGCCTATCCTCATCGCTTAAAATTCCTTCTTCTTTTAATGGGGCTGGGAATATTCCATCATTTACCCCTACTATATACAAGATATTTATATTGTGACTTCTAAGTCTTGTTATACTTCCCACTATTACTTGATCTAAGGTAGGTGGTATAAGCCCTATTTCATATTCTGAAAATCCTGTTTGAAGTATCTTAAAAAATTCTTTTAAGGATATTTTTTCTTCACCTATAACCTCCGCTATTTGATCTAAAACTTCCATCACTATATTCCATATTTGATTGTATTCACTAGCTTTTTCTACTTCACCTTCTACTTTAAAATTTTCTATCATATTCTGTATTTTATCTGGTAGGTTTATACTACATAAAAATTCATATAATACTTCACAAAACTCTTTTGCCCTATCTTTACTTTTAAAACTTTTATTAAGAGATACAATAGGATCCATAGCTTCATATCTTATATCATTTATTTTATCTAATAGCTCTTTTTCAACCTGCTCTTCTAATTCATAATTGCTAAAAGATTTATGTTCCCAAGGCTTATCATTAGTCCATTGATATCCTTTAATGCCATTAGCAAGCACATAATTTTCTAAAATATCCATTTCTTCATTATTAATATCTAAAAGTCCAGTTTTTAAATATCTAAATACTGATTCATAAGTCCAATTTTTAGATAAAACCTCTAGGGCAGAGAGTATTAATACTATTATTGGATTATTATTTATTTCTCTCTTTTTATCTATAAAAAATGGAATATTATATTGCAAAAAGACAGAACTTATTATATTTTCATATCCTTCCAAATCTCCCGTAATTACTGCTATATCCTTAAATCTACAACCTTTATCTCTACAAAGTTTTATAATATCCTTTGCGGTGTTTTCTATTTCTGTAAATTGATTTAAAGTTTTAAGCATGCAAATATCTTTTGTTTCATTTTTATACTCTTTATAAGGAAAAGAAAACATATTTTTCTCTAAATGCTGAAGTTCTATACTATTCTTGAACCTTACACAAGGGTCACATTTAAGTGCTATTGGTTTATCTAATTTTATATTATTATCTTCTATTATTTCTAGCAATTTATTTTCTGTATTTTTAATAGGAGAAAACACATCTGTAGTATCAACAAATCTACCTTGATTTAAATAATCTGTACACAAAGTTATATTTATTCTATAGGATTTTAAAAGTAATTTTTCTAGTACAGAATATTCTTGAGGAGAAAAACTTGAAAATTCATCTATCCATATTTCTGCATTATCAAATTGCTTACTTTTATTTAATTTTTCTACCAATATAGTTAAATCATCTTCATTATCTATATAATTTTTATGTAATCTTCTTTCAAACTCAGAAAATATCAAAGACAAATCTTCCATTTTATATTTTAAATTATCTTCTTCAATACTATCTAAATTATTTATTATAATTTCAGGAGTTACATTATATCTTTTAAATTCTGTTATAATATCTGAAATTGTAGTAATAAATCCTTGTCTTTTAGCAGCTTTTTTAAATACTTTTAAATTATTTTTATTATCTTCAATTATATTATATAAAAGCATGCTTTTACCGGATTCATTCATATGTTTGGCAGTTATACCTCCCACTTCATTAAAGACCCTATAAGCCATTCTTTTAAAACTTAATACCTGTGTTTTAAACCCAGTTTTTTCACCTAATACTTCTACTAAATTTTTTTCTGATTGGAAAGAAAATTGTTCTGGTACCAATAATATAAGTGGTCTATCTATATCTTCTTCTATTCTCTTTTTTATACTATTTAAACAATATTGACTTTTTCCACTGCCAGCCCTTCCATATATAAATCTTAAACTCATAAAATCCACTCCCTAAATTCTATACATTTAAATAAATTGAATATAGTATATGCCTATTTAAAATTTTATCCCATTACTATCATTGTTAATACTCTTTAGAGGTCAAAATATAATTATTCTAAGAACTTTATCTGAACCTAAAAATCACTTCTTCAAATAAGTTATACTTAAATTTTATCTATATACATTCTACCAAATTTAAACCTATAATGTAGAAAATTTTTAATAGAACTAAGTTTAGAACTTTTTGGCAAAATGAGTCGCTTTATAAGTATATTTTATATATTTGTGGTGTTAAAATTAAATCTATTATATTTATTATCATTATTATTTATGCTAAAATAAATTTGGGTAGTATCCAATATGGAACTGCACCTGATTGTTTTTATTTTTAAATTTGTATAAAAACTGCTCACATCAATAAAATTAAGACAAACTATTATCTTAATGTCTTAAATTATAATACTAATGCAACTGTATTTGAAAATTTTTTCTCAAAACAGTATGTCTATTTCCATTTTTTTCTATTGGTATATACTTTAAATATCCTTATTTAAAGTACTTTGTCTAATTGTCTAATCTTTTTATAAAAACAATTCGGATGCACATTGGTATTCTATCTATCCTAATAAATTCTTACAAAATTATTTACAATATAATATTAATATTTTAGGAGGGATACGATGCGTAATACTGTATCAACTTTTCAAGAATTAAAAAACAAAGGTGAAAAAATAACTATGTTAACTGCCTATGATTATTCTATGGCAAAACTTATAGACTCCTCTGGAATTAACGGAATACTAGTTGGAGACTCCTTAGGAATGGTGTGTCTAGGATACGAAAATACACTTAGTGTAACTATGGAGGATATGCTTCACCATACCAGAGCAGTTGTAAGAGGAGCCTCTAATGCTTTAGTTGTGGGAGACATGCCTTTTATGTCTTACCAAGCTTCTACTTATGATGCGGTGTATAATGCAGGAAGATTTATAAAAGAAGCTGGCGCTCACGCTGTAAAATTAGAGGGTGGTGCCACTGTAGCTGAAGAAGTTAAAGCTATAGTTAAAGCCCAAATTCCTGTAATGGGACACATAGGTTTAACCCCTCAATCTGTAAATATGTTTGGAGGATTTAAAGTTCAAGGGAAAAATGAAAAAATAGCAAAAAAACTAATAGAAGATGCTAAAATTTTAGAAGATGCAGGAGCTTTTTCTATAGTTTTAGAATGTATTCCAGAAAAATTATCAAAAATAATATCAGAATCCATATCTATCCCAACTATAGGCATAGGTGCAGGGAAATATTGCGATGGCCAAATTCTGGTTTATCAAGATATGCTTTCTATGTTTTCAGATTTTACACCTAAATTTGTTAAATCCTTTGGAAATATAGGGGAAGCTATAAAAAATGGTGTATCTCAATATATAGAAGAAGTTAAAGAAGTTGAATTTCCAGAAGAAAAACATACTTTTAAAATAGATGATGATGTAATAAATAAATTATATTAATAAAGAAACTAATAATTTATGTAATTGAAACTATATAAAAAAAACAATTTAAACTTCAATTACAACCATATAAAAAAATCTATATAGTAAAACAACTTAATTTCAATTGTATAAAAAATCTATATAAAAATAATTCAATTACAACTGTATAGAAATAAATTTTAAAATAATAAACGTTATTAAATACTTATTTAATAACTAAAGGGAGGGTAAAAGCTGATTATATCAGCTAAACAATATGAATATAGTTCACACAATAAAAGATGTTAAAGAAATTATAAAAAAATGGAAAGACGAAAATTTATCTATAGGTTATGTACCTACTATGGGCTATTTACATGAAGGTCATGCCTCTCTTATAAAAAAAGCTAGAGAAGAAAATGATAAAATTATAGTTTCAATTTTTGTAAATCCAATTCAATTTGGACCAAAGGAGGATTATTCTACTTATCCTAGAGATTTAACCAACGATTCATCCTTATGTGACGAATTTGGAGCAGATTTAATTTTTAATCCTGAAGCTTCAGAAATGTATCCTAATAAAATATATAGCCATGTAAATGTGGATACACTTACAGAAAATTTATGTGGAGAAAAAAGGCCTGGCCACTTTCAAGGGGTATGCACAGTTTTAACAAAATTTTTTAATATAATAACCCCTACAAGAGCTTATTTTGGTGAAAAAGACGCTCAGCAATTGGCTGTAGTAAAAAAAATGGTTCAAGATTTAAATTTTCCTATAGAAATAATAGGTTGTCCTATAATTAGAGAGTCTGATGGTTTAGCTAAAAGTTCAAGAAATGCTTACTTAAATATAAAAGAAAGAAAATCTGCCTTAGTATTAAATAAAAGTCTAAAAGAAGCCTTAAATGCATTAGAATCTGGTGAAACAAAATCAAATACTATAAAAAATATTATGGTAAACAGGCTAAATAAAGAACCTCTAGCAAAAATAGATTATGTAAGTATAGTAGATAGCGATAACTTACAACCTGTTGAAGAAATAAAATCTTCAATATTAGTAGCTCTAGCAGTTTATATAGGTAAAACAAGACTTATAGATAATTTTACTTTTGTAAAATAATTTTATCATGGTTTTAGGATAAAATTCACGGTGAAATATAAACTATGTTTATTATATATAATAACAACTAATATATAACCCATATAGTACATGTTGTGCTACTCAAGATATTATAAGTGAGGTATAAATAAATGACAATAACTATGTTAAAATCAAAAATTCATAGAGCTACTATAACAGAAGCTAATCTTAACTATGTAGGAAGCATAACTATAGATAAAAATCTAATGGATAAAGCTAATATTTTAGAATATGAAAAAGTTCAAATAGTAGATATAGATAATGGAAGTAGGTTTGAAACCTATGTAATAGCTGGTAAAAAAAATAGTGGTGTAATCTGTTTAAATGGAGCCGCTGCACGTATGGTTCAAAAAGGCGACAAAATTATAATAATGAGTTACTGTGATTTAACTATAGATGAAGCTAAAAAATTTAATCCTACAGTATTATTTGTAGATAATACAAATATCATAGAAAAACTAACTAATTATGAAAGACATGGTGAAATAATATAATTATTTTTTATTAATGTTTTTCTAATACTTATATTTTATTAAATTTTGGAAATACTAATATTGTAGAACTAATAAAGGAGATGTAAATATGAGAACATTAGATATTATTTCACTTACATTAGTAATAATTGGCGCTATAAACTGGGGACTTATTGGTTTTTTTAGATTTGATTTAGTTGCGGCTTTATTTGGAGATATGTCTGCATTTACAAGAGTTATATATGCTCTTGTAGGAATAGCAGGTTTATATGCAATCTCATTCTATGGTAGGGACAGAAACGAAGAACCTAGAGAAGAAAAATAAGGAAAGTGCTTAGCACTTTCCTTATTTTATGCATTCATTTCTAATGTCTCTTCTTTTAAACTTTCTTCCTCTACTATATCATTTGGTTTACCTACAAATCTAATTACTACTGCAACTAATCCTATTGATAATGGTAAAACTATATATATTGGTAACCCTAATCCTGCTGGAATGTATCCGAATAATATTGTACATGCTGCTATAGTTAAAGCATATACCATTTGAGTTGATGTATGATCCAAATGATCACAAGCAGATCCCATAGAAGACATTATAGTTGTATCTGATATTGGAGAGCAATGATCTCCAAATATTGCTCCAGTTAAAACCGCGCTTACATTTATTACTACATAAGTTGGATCTGGTGATATGGCATAGGCTAATGGAATTGTTAAAGGCATCAATATACCCATTGTTCCATAAGCTGACCCTGTAGCAAAAGATATAACAGATCCAAATATGAATATTATGCTTGGTAATAAAAATTTTGGTATAGAGTTGGACAAAATTGAAACTAAAAAAGTAGCTGTTCCAAGTTCTTTTATAACTGCACTTAAAGACCAAGCAAGAAGTAATATAACTGCTGTTATAATTAAAGATTTCATTCCTGTAATCCAAACATCTATAGCTTCTCCCACTTTAAAAATCTTTTGTGATGCTCCCATTATTATTGCTACTATGCTTGCAAGTAATGCGGATTGGAATAAAACTACACTGGCATCTGATGCACTGAAGGTTTCTCTTAAAGCATCAAAGGATGCAGGTGATGTTTGTAGCATTTGTATTAAAGCCTTATCTTCTCCTCCCATTATAGCTTGATAACCATTATAATAAAAACCTGCAAAGGCTCCAATTATTAATATTCCTATTGGAATTATAGCATTCCAAATACTTAACTTTATTCCTTCTCTTGGTTCAAGTTCTGTAGTTTCATCAGAAACCATTGGTTTTGCTGTATCTGATAAAAGCTTACCTGTAGTTCTTGCTCTTCTTTCAGCTTTAAGCATTGGACCAAAGTCTCTTCCCATTAAAGCTATTAATACTATAAATACTAATATTAATATGTTATAAAATCTATAAGGTATAGTTGATAAAAACAATCCATATGCATTTACACTTTGGCCAATACTTGCATAAGCATCTTTTATTAAGCTTATTTCATACCCTATCCATGTAGATATAACTGCTATACCAGCTATTGGTGCTGCTGTACCATCTATTATAAAGGCTAATTTTTCCCTTGATATTTTCATTTTATCTGCAACAGGCCTCATGATAGGTCCTACTATAAGAGCATTAGCATAATCATCAAAGAAAACTAATAAACCTAAAAACCAAGTTATAATTTGAGCACTCTTTGGAGTTTTAGCTTTTTTAGCTAAGGATTCCGCAACAGCTTTAGCCCCACCCATTTTAGAAATTACTGCTATAAGTCCACCTATAACCATACATTGAAGTATTATTCCTGCATTCCAAGGATCTGCAAGAGAATTTAATATTCTATTTATTAAATCTAAAAAAGCTTTGAAAATAGCACCGAAAATATTGTTTCCATTTAGCTGTAATAAAAAGCTTCCACTAAAAACACCTAGTGCTAAAGAAATAACTACATTTTTCGTAATAAAGGCTAATACAATAGCTATTACTGGCGGTAAAATAGTCCATATTCCCAATCTGCTAGCATTTTGTGCTACAACTTTTGGGTCTAAGTCTGCTGCTAATACTGACATGTTACTAAATAATAAAATCATTAAAACAAATGAAAAAGTTAATAATATTCCCCTATTTTTTTTCATAAAAATCTCCTCCTCTATTTATAAATTTCAAGCCCTATAAGCTTTAAAATTTAAGTGAATATGGGGAGGAAAACCATCATCAAAAACAAAAAAGCCTTAAGCTTTACACTCAAGGCATATAGACGTACTTGTGCGCACATAAATAAAACAGTACGAATACTTTGAATGATAGCTCTCCACAAAATAAATTTGTGACAGTGTTACACATATTCTATGTAACCCCAGCATACAACCTTAAAGCCTCAATTGTATACTTCGGCGATATTCCCTTTCCTCTTACTTCATAGTGCTTATCTCTGTAAAAGTACTAATTAACACCGCACCTCTATCTACTTGTTATTCACTTTTAGTTAATTATAGTATTTATATCATATATAGTCAAGTTATTTTCTAAAGGATTTTAACACTTTCATAATATTATATAAATTTTTCTGTAAAAAATCCATTAAAAATTATTAAAATTAAAATTTTTAAAAAGTTTATATATTACTAAAAATATTTGATACCTTAAATTTTATTTTATTTCTATAGTACTTTTTTTAAAAATTCCTTAGTTCTTTCTTCTTTGGGCCATGTAAAAAATACCTGTGGACTAGCCTCTTCTACAAATTTACCTCCATCCATAAAAATAACTCTATCTGCAACTTCCTTGGCAAATCCCATTTCATGAGTTACAACTGCCATAGTTATACCTTCTTCTGCCAACTTTTTCATAACAGATAAAACTTCTCCTACTAGCTCTGGATCTAAGGCAGAAGTTGGTTCATCAAAAAGCATTATATCTGGATTCATAGCTAATGCCCTTGCTATGGCTACCCTTTGCTTTTGTCCTCCAGATAATTTACTAGGATAATAATCCATTTTATCCTCTAATCCAACCTTTTTAAGAAGATCTTTAGATCTTTCTAAAACTTCTTCTTTATTCTCCTTTTTAGAAACTAATGGCCCTATCATTACATTATCTAATGCAGTCATATGAGGAAATAAGTTAAAATTTTGAAATACCATTCCCATTTTAGAACATGCTTCTTTCATGGATTTTTTATCCTTGGAGTTTAAAATTTTTCCTTCTATTTCTATAATTCCACCATTTATTTCTTCTAAACCGTTTAAGCACCTTAAAAAAGTACTTTTTCCTGATCCAGAAGACCCTATTATTACTACCACTTCACCCTTTTTAACTTTCAAATTTAAATTTTCAAAAACTATTAACTCACCAAAAATTTTTTTAATATTTTTAGTTTCTATCATAACCTCTTCTTTATCTATCATCTTATTGTAGTTATCTATAATTAAGGATTTTTCCATCATTACTCCTCCAATGTATTTAATTTTTATCTTTGTAATTTTATCGCTTTATCTTAATACAGTAATAAATTCTATATTAATACTTTATCATATTAATTTGTTTTTGAAAATAATAAAATAATTTTTTATAAAAAAAGTTTTTCTTATAATCTTAAAATCATAAGAAAAACTTTAATATAATTGTAAAATATGACTTGAAAACTTATCCGATAACTAACCACTCTAATACTCCCATCTTCTTCAAAGTTGGAGTAAAGAGCGGCTACGTTTCTGGATAACCATTTTCTCCTAAGGAGTAAAACTCCTTAGAAGTCTGTTAATAAGCTTTAGAGGGAATAAAAACTCCCTCTAAAGACAAAAACTCTATTTATATATCTAATTAAAGGGTAATAGGGAATTAAAAATTATATATTAATTTAAAAATTTTCTATAATTGCCGCTGTAAATTCTTCTGTTGTAGAATTTCCGCCTAAATCCTCTGTAAGGTATTTTCCCTCTACAAATACTTTTTCTATAGCATTTTCTATTTTTTTAGCTTTTTCATTTTCTCCGATATACTTTAACATCATAGCACCACTTAGTATGCAAGCTGTTGGGTTAGCTTTATTTTTACCTGCAATATCAGGAGCAGCACCATGGGCAGCTTCAAATACAGCTCCTTTATGTCCTATATTAGCTCCTGGAAGTAATCCCAATCCACCAACTAAACCAGCTGCCATATCTGATAAAATATCACCATATAAATTAGGCATTACTAAAACATCATATTTTTCTGGATCTAAAACTAATTTCATAGCCATAGCATCTACTATTACATCTTCAAAATTTATATCCTTATTTCTACTAGCAACTTCCTTTGCACATTTTAAAAATAATCCATCTGATAATTTCATTATGTTAGCTTTATGCACTGCAGTTACCTTATTTCTATTTTCTTTTCTTGCTAGATTAAAAGCATAATCAACTATTCTATCACTAGCTTTTTTAGTAATTACCTTTATACTTTCTGCTATATCATCACCAATCATATGCTCAATACCTGCATATAAATCCTCTGTGTTTTCTCTTACAATTATTAAATCCACATTTTCATATCTAGATTTTATTCCTTTATAACTTTTTACAGGTCTTATATTTGCATATAAATTTAAACTTTTTCTTAAAGTAACATTTACACTTCTAAAGCCTTTTCCTACAGGAGTAGTTACAGGCCCTTTTAATGCTACTTTATTCTCCTTTATACTATCTAAAACATAGTCTGGAAGAGGGGTTCCATATTGGTCTAAAACTTTTTCTCCCGCCTCTACTACATGCCAATTAATATCTACTCCCACTGCATCTATAACTTTTCTTGCAGCTTCAGTTACTTCTGGACCTATACCATCTCCTGGTATTAAAGTTATATTGTGTTTCATCATAT
>OGSC01000377.1_pt1 | contig 23982 bp, 27 predicted proteins | sample 1573751 | NCBI WGS metagenome assembly OGSC01 (sample SAMN03295840, study PRJEB24534) | human gut metagenome | isolation source: fecal sample 8 from infant 5 | host: Homo sapiens | place: USA: Pittsburgh, PA | collected 2014-07
GCATAAACTCTTCCTCCATATTTGTTTATATATAGGAAGATATAACCTCATTTTACTCAGTAATTACAAGGGTTAATTGATGTTTTCACCCACACTTTTTGTCCTATAAGCCTAGATTAATGTAACATCAATAGCTTCGCATATACACAATAAAGCAAAATAAAAGCGCTATCAATTCCACTACTCATGCAGAGTTGTTATCAGAATTGATAGCGCTATTTTAATTACTATATTACTTTCTAATTTACGCGACTCACGTTAATGTATATGAGTCATTGTAATTTACGCAACGCACAAAGAGCCGTCTAATACTTTCAGATTATACACGAGACCAAGTCGCACCAAACCATGTAAGGCAACCGCCGTTACAGGATTAATGGAACCGAACACACCAGCACCGATGATCCCTATATGGAATAGAACGGACACGATGAGCAGGCCCAAATGACACTGTTTTGCCTCTTTTGAAAGCTCTGCCGTCGGGGAATTATTATCCACAAGAGATCCCATCATGAGCGCCACGAGAATGAGCTCCAAAGAACACGGGCAAAGCACTAATAACAAGGTCGCCGTATGCATGAAATCACCAGTTAATGCAAAGGATCCCATGGACAGCAACATAACGACTACGACGATAACCGATGAATAGTTATTGATACCCTGACGCAATGCTACAAGCTGTGTTGGCATAGTCGGTAACATATCAACATCCAAGGTGTAATGCGTCTCACCTGTAATGAGCTGCTCCAAGAAGAAGCCAGCGTGCACCATGATACCCACATAAGCCGCTGTATGATAATCACCAACGGCGATGAGCGCTACCATAGCTACAACAATAAGAAAATTAGCGTGAATCTCTAAATTATCCCAAATGCTCTGCACACTATTAATCAGCAATGGCAACCCACAAACGATAACAGTGACCCAAGCCAAATCAATGACTGGATACAAAGGCTCTGTGATTAAATCTAATAGTATAAACAAAATACCTAGCGCCAAAATGCTACCTTGCGTACGCAACGACACCTGCGCTACTAATGATTGTAAAAGCTTCATAAATACCTCTCTAGGTACTAGAACCGGCCAAACTCGGTCCGGAAAAAAATACAAAAGCAAAACAATACCCATAGGGGTATATCTACAGTACAAATATTATACATAAAATACGTAATAAATACAAATTAAAATTATTGATAAGTAAGAATGCTTTATTGAAGATTTAAATTTCTTCATTAGACGTAGAAAGAACAGATCCCTAAAAACTACTTAACTCACTTTGGAGACCTTTTAATATGTCTTAGTTGAAGATACTAATTTCATATAAAAAGAAAAGCCCCTATCTCTAAAAATGACTTAACACTAAGAGGTATTAGTTGATAGCTCTAATTTCTTTATTAGATGTAGAAAGAACAGGTCCCTAAAAACGACTTAGCTCGCTTTGGAGGCTTTTAGGGACCTGTTCTTTCGGTTACTGATATGAAATTAGAGCTTCAACGCCTCAATCCATTCTGCTTCTTTAAAGCCAACCAGAACTTTGTCTTTTAGAACCAAGATAGGACGTTTTACTAACATGCCATTAGATGCTAATAAAGCTACTTTTTCTTCTTCGCTAAGGTTTGGCAATTTATCCTTTAATTGTTGTTCCCGGTAGATCATACCAGATGTATTAAAGAATGCTTTCAAATCCTTGCCAGATTGTGGATACCAAGCAGCGATTTCCTCAGCTGTAGGATTTTCAGCTTTAATATCACGAGCAGTGTACTTAACTTTATGATCATCTAAGAATTTCTTTGCTTTTTTGCATGTTGTGCATTTAGGGTATTCAACGAATAGCATAGGTTCTCCTTATATCAATATTCAATATTATAACAACTTACTTATATATTAAGTATACCAAATATATCGAAAATTATCAATCAGCAGTAGATTGAGTTGTAATACATATAATATTTTTTAAATCAGCTTGCAATGCCTCGGTATCCTCTGCTTCAAGCAAATCTAAATCCATCTGCAATCTTAAGAAAAAACCTTTAGACATACCAAAATATTTACACAATCGTAAATCTGTATCTGCCGTAATTTTTCGTTTATCTTGAAGAATTTCTTGTATTCGTGATACAGGAACCATAATATCCTTCGCAACACGGTACGCACTTAGCCCCAATGGTTGCATAAATTCTTCACGTAGAACCTCACTCATTTTAGGTACAGGAATTAATTCCTTCATACATTTATCTCCTTAATGATAATCTACAATTTCCACATCATATAAATTAAAATCTTCATCTATACAAAAGCATATTCTATATTGCTTATTAATACGAATGCTACATTGTCCAAGTCGATCACCTTGTAAAAACTCAAAACGATTACCAGGTGGAACCATGAAATCATAGAATCTCTCCTTTGATTATACCTGTTAAACAGGTATAATTCAACAATATATACCTGAATAACAGGCATATTGGAAATTAAAATATTTCTGCATGCGATTTCGGTAAAAGATTTCTAGATAATACCAGTCAAATCTACTTTAACAGTGACTCTATTAGTCACCTATTTCGGAACGTAAAGATCTATATTTATTAACTTAATTAAGTTGAGGAATATCATCAACTTGATTGAGTTAAGAAATATCATCAGTTATTTAATTACAAAAGTATTTCAGAAAATAAAAAGACCTATATCCTCCACCATCTCATGTACAAGGTACATATCAAAGGTTTAGAGAATATAGGTTTCTTATATTGCTATCTATAGTACTATTTACAGCAAGAATGTTAAGCCCATGGCCACAAAGATAGCTGGCAAGAGATTAGCGATACGCACTTTACCAGGCCAGATGAGGTCGATACCGACGCAGAAAATTAGGATGGATCCCACGTAGGACAGGTTATCGATAGCACTCGGTGTCATCAACGGCGCTGCGATGTGTGCCATAGCAGTGATAAGCCATTGGGTGATCCCTACAGGAATAAAGGAGAACAGCGCCCCTTTGCCCATGGAGGATACCATAACCATAACGATGATACCGTCGAGGATGCCTTTCAGTAATAGCGTCTGGTAATTACCAGTAAGACCGTCTTGAATGGAACCTAATACCCCCATAGCACCTACAGTAAAGGTAAGAGATGCTGTAATGAAAGCATGGGTAAACTTTGGATCACCAGCGTTACCTGTGCGAGCTTTCACCCAGTCACCAAATACAGTAATCCAGCGATTCAGGTCGATGACCTCGCCAATAATGGCGCCAACCACCATGCTAATAATCATCAGCATAGGTCCCGTCGTTTGCAGCGTACCGTTCACGATAACGAGCATATACTGCATGGCGCCACTCATCCCAAGGAGTAGCACGATGATGCCGCTCACCACCATGAGCGTCTGTTTTAAATTTTCTTTCATAAACCGACCAAATGCGAGGCCGCAAAGGCTGCCGGCTATAATAAGGCCAATGTTAATGGCCGTTCCCAAACCAATCATATATTTCCCTTCTTTAATTGTGAAAGTAACTGTATTAAATCAAATTTAGCATAGTAATGGTGTTAAATCATGTTTAGTATAGCAACTACATCGAAATAAATCAATTCACATGGCATGAAACTGAATGAACACAAAAAGCCTCTATCCACTTAAGGACAGAGGCTTTATGCAGATTTATAGCGTTTGAGAGAGAAGATTATGAGAGTTCCGCTTTGGAGAGAGAATGTGTTTGTATATAAAGCGGACTGACATATGATGAGTCGCTATCACCTCATCGACTTTAGTGTACACCCGACTCTATAGAATAACAAATTCACCTTTGTAACATCTACTATGCACGAAAATTATTGTTAACTTATAATACAGCAATTAATGTGCTATCACCCTTCTTCATCGGCAGGTAGTCGCACTATATCTGCACTTTGATTGATCTCATCAAAGCAAGGACAGTCTTTACCGTGATCGTTGATAAGGCCGCTAGCTTGGAGATGCGAATAGATGGTAACAGGTCCCACAAACTTGAAGCCCCTCTTCTTTAGGTCTTTGCTAATGCGCGTAGATAGGCCGTTCTTAGCGGGTACCTGCCCTTCAGGATGATTTTCATAGATAATTGTCTTGTTATCTGTGAAAGCCCAAATATAATTGCAGAACGAACCAAATTCAGATTGAATACGTTTAAAAGCGGAAGCATTACTTATAATTGCTGCGATTTTAGGACGAGATTTGAGCATCCCCTCGGTTTGCAGAATCCGGTCAATGTCGCTTTCACCATAAGAAGAGACCGCCTCAATATCAAAGTTATCAAAGCAGCCTCGAATGATGTCGCGTTTATTTAAAATAGTAAGCCAGCTAAGGCCACATTGGAGGCTTTCAAGACAAAGATGTTCAAATTGAAGCCTATCATCATGAATTGGTCGGCCCCACTCATGATCGTGATACGCCTGATACAAAGGTGTCGTCGGCCATTCACAAGTAATCTTATTCATTATACACCTCCATGGGCCCATACGAGGACGTCATACATGAGCGCCACCACGAGGCCCATCACAAGATGTCCGCCTACGTAAAATGGCACGAGATAATAGATGAATAACAATAGAGAATGCAAGGTTTTGCGGAGCCATACAATCGGTGTAGACGTACCGCCACCTACCTTGCCATCGAGCCAATTATGGACGATGTAAATCGGCGTACCCAAACGATGAATCCAATCTGGCACGCGCACTCTAGGGTTTAAGCCAGGGCAATAGAAAATCACTAGCGGTAAAGCCACCGCATCAAGGATGAGCAAGACGGTTAACATCAAAGCAAACCAATCAACTTCGCCTTCCCACGTGAGAGGATGTGCTACAAAACGAGCGCCCCACAAATAGGCTTTGTATACGATATACGGTTCTAATAGCCATAATAAGGGCTTCACTACACTCATGGGACTACCTACGCCAAACACAAAATAATAAAAACTACGCATCTGCGTAGTCGTTTCAGATATACAACGTTCCGATCGCATCGATTTAACTATAAGAACTACAGATATTTTTAGGCCCAAAGGTGAGTCTAAAAACATCAATTCACACACACGATTTTTAGTCCTTTTATATATCGATTTCTATACTATTATTATATCAGATTTTGGCTTTTTTGTGGGGTTAAAATTCACAAAATTTTGCTAAAATATACAATTTATAGTAGTTATCAATCAAAGAACCCACTATATAAGCCATTTTGTACTAATGATTCATATATGCTTATTTTTCATCAAATTTATGATTTATTTTGATAAATCTTTTAGAAAATACAGCATCCAATGTAACATAAAAACCAAAATAAAAAACTAAGAATTCGTATCAATACTATGTGGCATTTTATACCCATGCCCTATGTTATTATAAATATAGGTAGTAAATACCGTCTCACTTTCTACGTTAAACAACGGCAAAAAAGGCAGCCACTAGGGGCTGCCTTTTTTGTATGCCACATACAACTTAAAAATATAGTCATTTAGTTATATAATTATACTTAATAACTTAATCTATGGATTACTACAATATCAATAGATATGAGAGTATAAACGGGAGATACTACCATGACCAAACTACCACTATTAGCAGGTGTTTTCATGATGAGCACTATCTTATCATCAGTAGGAGCCATCGACGTCAATATTCCTGGTGCAGATTCGAAGATTCCAAAAGATGCCTACATAAATTACAAAACCACAAACCCTGATATTGAAAGGGATGTAGCAAACTATGTGGAAACACTAAAAGCAACTGACAAAACTGAAGGTATTAACAAAAGCGAAATGGAATACGCTAAAGCTGCCTCTATCTATCGCGGTCAACATTACCATAATACGGTCATTTCCGTTCATGACAAATATAACCAAATTCGACTTTCATTCCCCGTAGCGGGCATAAAAAGTGATTATAATATAGGGCGTTACAAAAATCCGAGTCGAACCATTGAGGACTATCGAGTATTTACCGATAACGGAAGTCTCAATTTAGAAATTGACTATGCTGATTACAAAGACTATGACTGGCGTAACACAAAAATAGCTTATGATAAACTAACCGATAAAGACGTTCGTGATTTCTTTAAGGGCATGGCAAAACGCAAGCCAGCAAAACATATTTCTGATATAAAGGGTACAGTATTTTCATATCCTACTGTTACCTATAGCACTTGGGATAGCATGAAAATGCCGCACCTTGAAAACGGTAAAAAAACAACGCTCACCACCGACACGATCAATTTTAAATTTAAGGGCTATAATATGCGTCATCCCTTATATCACGCAGGGTTTGTCTATTATGATAACAACCCCGTTCTGAACAAAGTTCCTACAGATAAATTATTGGCTAATTATGTGCTTCCCTCTGTGCAAACCCTAAATGAATTAAATCAATATTCACGCATAGAAAACTTAAACGGTGTACAATACCGCGTACCAAAAGACGCCATATACGTAGGTGAAGATAAAGGCACTGAATACCAAGATATTAGATACTACAAAAAGGGGGACATAACATTCTTTGTTTCTACTGTCTATATGCCTAAAAACCCATATGTGCGTGAACTTGTTATAAACGGTCATTACAATTTTAAACGGGATTTAGATACGGTCTGGGATATTTACTATTACCACCCAACATCAGATTATATTAATTATGCCGTTATATGGAATAATAATATTCCTGGACTATCCACACACATCTATAAACCCCATAAAGATGATCACATCCTAAACTTTCACTCCTATGATGGAACCTATGGTTTTATCTATACCATCTTTTATCCAAGTTTTTTAAATGCTGAGGAAGTTCAAAAATTACGGAATATGATTGAGTTTTTTGAGTCTACAAATAATCCTAGCTTTAAACTGAAAGCGCATGTTCTATTCCCAGAAACAGAGTAGCGCCATGCCCATTAAAACATCATTCAAAATCAACCTAATAGTATCAGACGTATAAACAAAACAGCCAGTACTGCAAATCGCAATACTGGCTGCTTTTCTCTCTATTTCTTTTTAGACATAAGTGTACCCAAACAGATAGATAACATATTAATTAAGCTTTAAGGCAATTTAAAAACATCAGCTTCCCAAAGGTGCTTCAGCACAGGAAACTCTTGCTTATTCTGACGACTAATCAGCCTTGCCATTTCTACCATATTACGAATATCATGATAAGACCTCTTCACCTCATTGGCTTTATAAGCAACTTCAATACTATACACATATTGATCATCACGGATTGTAAAATATGTATAATTAGTGCCATTATCAAATTTTATACTGCCGCTAAATGCAGGCACACCATTATTCCAAATGGTAGCATTATCATTAGCTAAGTACGGATATTTTCGACTCACCGTATCTATCGTAGCAAAAGCACCTGCATAAAAATGTTTTTCATCATTTGGGAAAATCGGACGACGCTTAACTAGCTGCACTATACCGCCACCCTCATAAACGCGCGTTTCCTCACCATAGGAGGTAGGCTCATAATCAGCTTTTCGCTTACTATTCTTGATCACACGATATTCAAAGTTTCCCCATATTTCAACATTAGAATAGCGATTTATTGCTTTTGTATCCTCTACCGATGGAATCACATAATTCGCTAAAGCCCTTTCTGCATAACTAATGTGATCAGGATTTCCATTGCCACGGTTTATGATGTTAACACGATACACATGGTTCATGTCATTAGGTAAAGAAAACTCAACACCTGTACTCGTTCGCGGCTCAGCTTTCGCCTCTTTTCCAGGGATACTTGTCATAATCCCATACTTCTGCTGCCAATGGCCATTTTTTACCGTTTTATATGTGAAAGCACGATCCGTATAGGTGGTCTTATAGTCTACATCTACAACGATATCTGCATTCATACTTTTAATATAATATTGAGGGCTACCATTTACTACATTAACTACTGGATTAGTGCCATCATTAATCACCTTATTTTCAAGGCTTGGATAAGGCATAGAAAAACGAATATGCTGTGTATCATTGTCAAATATAAACACCGTACTCTGATTAGCTTGACGTTTTAAAAACTTAGCATTACCCTCCATATATGACTTAGCTTGCTCCAAGGTCCTACGCCCATCTCTTACAGTCTGTGCTACAACAGGACCTGAACGACGTCTAAATTGAGCCTCCACAAGATCCATATCAGCACTATTATAAGAATAGCTTTCATAAGCAGTATCCAGCACCATGGCATCACCACCAGGGATATCTATATTGGCAGCATGAGCTGTTACCATAAGGCCAAGTGAGCAAAGACCTGTTAAAATTGCTTTCTTTATCATATAATTCCCTCAATATAAATAGGCCTTATATAAGACTAACCTTCTATAGCCTCAACGACTTCGCCGATGTACATATAGTGCGGTTCCCAGCGATCTTTACCAGCTTGGGTGTACACGGATGGATTGGCTGCATAATATTCCTTTACGCTATCCGCCAAATGAGCTTCATCAAATTGGTGTTCATATAATTTTTTACATACAAATGTTAAATCTGCTTCTTTGAAGGTCACACCATTTCCTGCCACTACTGGTGTTAGCCCAGAGTTAGCTACCTTATCTTCGTTGCGACCAGAATGAGAACCTAAATAACCAAGCGCCTTACGATGGCTTTCAGGGAAGAAACTAACTGTAAAGGTGTCGTATTTCGCCATAAATTCTTGTGTATAACGAGCTGGATGGATGTACACGGTCACCGTGGAAATATCGCCGCCATTAGGACCCCATACGTTGCCCATGCTTCCCCAACTAACTGTACACGTATTAAAATCATCAAGCGTACCAGCCGTAACAAGAGCCCAACGTTCCTCAAACATGGTAAATGCCTTATAATCCTTCGCTTCAAATGGTTTCATAATAACCTCCGCACATAGAATTTAATTAACAATAACCTCATCAAAATGTTCTTTATACACTTCATAATACACCGCATCAGCGATATCGTAAAACTCTTTATTTAGAGAATCTTTCACAACGGGTCTGCGCAAAAAGGCACCTCGATCGATAGGCCGAGGCGTTCCGTCAAAATCAAAGCGACTGATTTCCTCTTCATCGCGCATAATTCCTGGATTAGACCACATATCCTCATTCATATTCGGATCAGTATTAATCGCCGTTGTCCCTTGCTGTTGCGCCCGATAGGACTTGCTAGCGGCTGAATTACTACTATCATAGGTGAAAGTCATGTCCTTAACGGTAATCACTTTCTCATCATTCCACTGATACGCTTTATATACCGTCGCCTTAATCATATAAATAGGCGGCTCAAACCCGATGACCTTTACCGTATTCACGTCAATATAGGACGCGCCACGCTCGTCTACATTAGGAATATCCGACACAAACTGAGATACCTGTTTAAATTGTGGCTGAGACGTGAGCTCCTCAATCGTAATTGCTTGAGCTGGGATGGTGAAAGCTAGCATAAGCCCTAGCGTTATTAAAAATCGATGTAACATCTATTCTCTCATCTTTCTAAACTTTTACAAAATAAAAAACACAACCTTATAAGTATAAGTATACTATGCAAACAAGACTGTGCCTATTATCTATTATCTATTATCTATTATCTATTATCTATTATCTATTTATATTTTAGATTGTGTAGGAGTTTTCTTTAATTAGTATATATAAGGTTTATCTTAATTTGACGATATATATCTTTATCTCTATAATATAAGTAGATAGTCAGACGAGTCGTAACGTCAGGCTCATCTCTGAAAACAAAAAAGCTTGAGAAATGGCCTTTCAGTTATCGAATCATCTAAGATAACGAAGGGCTATTTGTCTTTTCCAAGACAAATAAGCGCTATTAAGGCTCCAAAGGCAATAACAACCGTTATTACCTGTAATAAGAGCATGATTACTTCATAATCACTCATAGGCTTATCCCTCCCTTCGATGACGAAGAGAGGCCCAACCTCGTCCAACTATCCTAAGTCTATTATATAGCGAACTAATATACGATACAATAAGAACCATATTATACAAATATATGAATGAATAAATAAAAACCGAGCTACAAATCAAGTAGTAGCTCGGTTTTTTAGTGTATTTAAAGTTTAAAACAGACTAATAGTTTACCAGTGGAATGCTTAAAACAGAATACCATAAAAACGTTAACACTAAATTTCTTATTGAGTTAATATTCTAATCCACTCCATATACCACGGATTAAACATTGAATTCGCAGCTAATTTCTTTTTATGGTGATCACTCATACGCCACTGAGTTTCTTTTCGTAAGCTTTCAGCATTATCAAAGCTAGCATACTCGACCATATCGCGCAATTGTTTATGTTTATATAGAGATTTACTTTCATCATAATCAATGCGATAACTATAATAATATTCAGAATCCTTTGTAAAATGGCGCAAATAGGACTCACCATTAGGTTTATATCGATCAATTAAGAATCCTGGAAGACCATTATTCCAAACTGTTGCATACTGTGTAGGAGCCTCAAGGTCACCATACTTATTCAAAAAGGTAAAAATTTGTTTTTTTGCTAAGCTTTTATCAACAATATTAGGATCTATTCGAAAGCGCAATACACGAATTTTAACCCCTACATCTTCATAAGTACGAACCTCATTTTTATTGTCTTCCAATGCTTCGCTCACAAGCTTAGCCTTTTTAGGAATACGATAGCTGAAATTGTCCCAATGCTTAACATGGCTATAATTATCTAGCCCAGACAAAGGCTCAATAGATGGAATAATATAATTACTCATTACCACTTCAGCAAATTTATCTTGGTATGGATCCTTCACATCGCCGCCACCAAGATACGTAATACCATACGTCGTTTTTGTCTTACTTGGCGTAAACTCCGTATACATCACATGTGTCTTACCTTTAAAAATCTTCCAAGATGCATTCTCTAACCCTGGATATGTATATATTCCCTCATTCTGTATATATTTATTAATCTTCTTACCATGTGGTGGCCCTACCAATAAAATACCTGTATAACCATGAACAGCAAATAAAAGCCCATCACTCGATTTAGATTCAACCGTATCTCCACGCAAGCTAATATTTGGCACAGATAAACGAATATTATTTTTTCCTTCATGAAGTAAGATAACAGTAGATTCTGAGAATTCCCCTAGCTTAACAGCTTGAGCCAATCCAGTTTTCTCCTTAAATACCTTTTCTATCGCAACCTTGGGTTTCTCCACATTTTTCTGTACTTTAGCGCTAAATATCTCCGCCTCTTGTATTGCCTTTTCATTAATATGGGAATAATTTTCGTAAGCATTAGCAGGAATACTTGCATCCGCACCTGGAACGGGTGGTTGCCACTTTGGCACTTCAATCTGTACAGCGTTGACATTCATGGTAAAAGCAGCTGCTAATGCCATCATGATTATACTTTTACGTAACATAAAACCCTCTTAAAATTTACAAACTAAATACACACAACCGTATAACATTTTCGTATTACATTCTTTCTTGACTTTGAATGCGGATTACCTTATTTCTCAATGTTTCAACATTTGCAAAGTCAGAATATTCTAAAGTATTGCGTAGCTGAATATGAGAATATGGTACAGCTCCATCAGTATAAACTAGACTCATAATATATACATTCTTGTCATCGTATAAGAATCGATGCATGATAGATTTTTTCCCTGGTTGATAATTATCTACTAAAAGACTAGGCACGCCATTATTCCAAACAGATGCTGCCTGAATAGGCGCATCCCCTATTATCTGGCGCTCTGGTTTTACTTCTACAAGTTCGTTTAAAAAGGAATACATGTATTTATCTTCTACTTTTACTGGTTTCTTGGACACAACAAATCGTATATCCACTCCACGATAGTCCCTTATTTCAATAGAGTCCGTTAACGATTTCTGTGCTATTAGTTTAAGCCCTTTAGGAATACGATACATAAGATTATCCCAGTTGATGCTTTCACTATACTGATCCATATCATCTAAAGAGTGAATCGATGGAATCACATAATTACTCATAACGCGCTCAAGCTTGTTGGTAACGGGCTGATTTTTGTAGCTAAGCCCTATGATATATTCTTGATTTGGCTGATTATCTAAACCAACTACGGCAACCATAGCAGGCCTATTTTCGCCAAAAGACTCTGTTTCAATAGCCCATTTACCATGTGTGATACCGGGATATATAAACTCTCCTTTTCGGTTCGTTTTTAGTTTGCCTAATGCATCATCATAATTCTGTTTCGTACCGATTGCAAAAAATACGGAATGTTCTCTTACAATAGATAAACGTTCACCATCACTGAGTTTTGGATAGTATTTACTTGCTAATAGTAGTCCAGGAACAGAGGCTCGGATGTTAGTACGATCATCATGCAACAACACAACTGCAGACTCATTAGCGATTAAATCCATCAGCTTTTTAGAACCACTTGCTATCTCATTAACTTCATCTCGTGTTAGCCCCCAGTAGGTTATAAATATTTCCCTATGCTTTTCAGCTTTAGAATCTAACTTTATAACATCACTAGTTCCTATATTACTCAAGCTACCGGCCCGATAATTCTCATATGCATTGGCAGGAATACTCGCATCAGCACCTGGCATAGGTGGCTGTCCAGCTGGAACTTCGATCTGTACAGCGCTTACATTCATGGTGAAAGCAGCCGCTAATGCCATCATGATTATACTTTTACGTAACATACAACCCTCTCTTCTTTTCGTCTCTCACATTTACAAAATAAATAAGCACAACCTTATTAGCATAAGTATACTATGCAAACAAGGTCGTGCCTATTATTTATCATTTTATATTTAAGTGTTTATTCTATTCATATGAATCAGACATGTAAGATATTTAAATGAATAGAGATCGGAAATAAAATATGTAATGAAATATAGCATATATAAAGTAAGGAGTTAACGCAAGCAACGTTCCAATGGCGATAATAATATATATCAAAAGACATAATGCTAGTAAAACTACTAGACTATTAATTATGACTTTATAAATCAGTGCCTGCTCTTTCTTAGATCGTATCCACGCTTTAGCCCTATAATATACTTTAGGTTTATTCAAGGCTAGTGGTAATCGTTTACACCATAGAACAAGCCAAGGAATAAAGAGGATATTACCAGAGAGAAAAATCATATATAAGTCATAACTCCCTAAGGGGTATAAGTACGGCGTTAAATCAGGGTTCTGTAATCTATGAATAAACGCCTCTATGGAGCCTATCCATAGAGAAACGAGCAAATACTTAATATAAAGCACTAGTATAATTTTAAAAATGTATTTAAATGTACTCATTTGCTATTCTCTATCTAATCATATACATAGTAAAAGTAACTTAATAGCATAAGTATACTATGCAAATAAGACTGTGCCTATTATCTATTATCTATTTATATTTTAAATTGTGTAGGTGTTTTCTCTAATTAGTATATATAAGGTTTATCTTAATTTGACGATATATATCTTTATCCCTATAATATAAGTAGATAGTCAGACGAGTAGTGACGTCAGGCTCATCTCGAAAATCAAAATACTTAGGAAATGGCCTTTCTGTTTACTTAGCTACCATGCGGTAACGGAGGGCTATTTGCTTTTTGTAAGGCGAATATACGAATAAACTAATAAAAGCCAAGTTATTTCAGATATGAATAGCTTGGCTTTTGCATTGTGTAAATAAGTTAAGAGCGTATCAGAAATAAAATATGTGTTTTCAAAAGCTTTCAAGAGCTAACGAAATATCAATCCAAGAATCATAAGCAGAGGAAGAACTAATATAGCACCAGCCAAAATAAAACCAGCTAAAACAACCATGGTGCCATACGTGATTAGACATAACTTTATTAAAAAATCTATACAACTATATATACACATACCCACGGTAGATTGTTCTTTTAAAGAAATAAACCATGCTTTCACTCTATAATACATTTTCGGTTTATCAAACACAGGATATAGTTTCTCATACCATAAAATCACCCATGGTAAAACCCAAATATTCCCAAAGCAAAAAATCAATGCCGGCAGATAATCTCTTAATGGATATGCTTCTAATACATATCGATCGTACAGTAATGTATAAATCCCCCAAATAGAGGCTCCCCAAATAAGTAAAAGCACAAACTTTAACAGAAACAAAAAAATAAGTTTAATCATCAATCTAAGTCTATCCTCGATTCTGACCATTCTAATACTATCCATAATTTATTATGTCTCATCGTCATAAGCTATACCATATGCTTTTTGATAGAGCAAATTAGGCAATTTATATTTTTCATCACCAAAATCAGCAGGTAGAATCATAGCATTTAGATTTTCTTTATATACACGTTGTTGGCGAATCTGTCCATCATTATAATAAGTACCGCCATCATTAACAGTTCCAGTGATTCCTGAGTTCCCTTGTTTTGCACGCCAAATAGAGATATACGGTATCTTATTGCCTTGTTTTAGAGCTTGATCATGAGCATTAATTAAATGACGCAAAGACTGTCTCAATTGGTAATCATACGTAAGATGAATACCTTGAATCAAATTAGCCGCAGGCATTAACACATAAATAGTCGCTTCTACACGTCGATGACCATCGGGTGCATCCATAGCTTTAATAGAACTGAGATCCAAGTATTTGCCGTCACCACGACCAGAGTCAACGCTAGAGTCGACATGTAGATATCGATCCGAATTTAATAACTCAGCTTGTGATACGGCTTGCCCTTTCATGGGCAATACGAGGCAGGCTAATAATAATAGTGAAAGTAAATATATGCGTTTCATCATCCACCTCACTGCACCACAATATCATCAAAATGTTGCTGATAAACAGACACAAACATGGCATCCGCTATATCATACATAATAGTATTATTCCGATTAAGTGGGAACTTACGCGTATCGTTTACAGAATGCATTGGCTTTGTCGCCCCATCAAATGCATACTTTGCCACATCCACCTCTGTCATAGCCAAGCCAGATTTACTTTCACTAGCCTCAATCAAAGCCAACGTAGATGGACTCGGATTCATTATACGAGACGAATGAATAAGGGTCGCTAACGAATAGTTAGTATCATAATCCACGGTGAGCTGTTTCTCATCGATAGTAGATTGATAAGACGTATCCATCACAACATAGTAGGTCCCGCGCAAAGAATACTGTGGCGGTACATAGCGAAGGGCCTCAATGGAATACGTGTTCAAATAGATATACAAGCCACCACTCTCCATAGAACCATTTATCGATTGAGTATGAACCAACTTAAACTGTGGTGACGTCTTCAACTCTTGATAGGTGATTGCCTCTGTAGGTATGGTGAAAGACAGCAACACAAGGGCTAGCATTAAAATACGTTGAATCATAAAAACCTCTCTCAAACGAAATAGTCAAATACAGCTTATTTACTCAATAGCTTAACCCATTCCATATACCATGGAATAAAGATTGAACTATTTTCAAGACTCTCCTTATATGTCCCTTCTTGTCTCCATTGTGGTTCTTTACGTAATCTTGTAGCATCATCAAAGTCTACGTATTCGATCATATCTCTTAGCTGCTTATGCGTATACGATGTTTTACTTTCATCATAATTAATACGATAACTGTAATAGTATACAGAATCTTTCACAACATGACGAAGATAGGATTCACGATTGGGCTTATAGGCATCAACTAAAGAACCAGGAATTCCGTTATTCCACACTACGGCGTACTGTGTAGGTGTCTCCAAATCATTATATTTATGTAAATAATATATTATTGGAACCTTAATCAGCGTGTTATCTGTCTCTTTGCTCATGATTGCGCTACGTATTACCCGTATTTTAACCCCTGTATCCTCATAAGTTCTCACCTCATGTCTCTCATTTTCTACGGCTTCACTGACTAACTTAGCCGTCTTAGGAATGCGATAGTGAAAGTTCCCCCAATGCTCAATTTGACTATAATTATCCAAGCTAGATAAAGACTCTATGGATGGAATAATATAATTACTCATCACCACCTCAGGTGCTTTATCTTGATATGGATCTTCTGTATTAACCCATCCACCATAAGTAACTCCATACGTTGTCTTTGTATCATCCGGAGTGAATTCCGTATACATTATGCGAGAATTGTTTGACATGAACTTCCAAGATGCATTCCTCAACCCTGGATAATTATATTTTCCTTCACCTTCAGCATATTTACTAAGCTCTTTACCATGAGGTGGTCCTACTACTAAAAACGAACTGAGACTACGAACAGCAAATAATGGCCCTTTTCCAGGCTCAGTTTCTATCACATCACCACGGAAGCTAACATTTGGCACGGATATTCTGATATTCTTATCCCCTTCATGAATCAATACAACCGTTGATTGAGAATAATTTGCAAGCTCCAAAGCCTTAGAGAAACCAGGATGTTCCTGATTTAGCTTATCAAGCGTAGATGGAGGATTTTTAGGATTCGATTTTGCAAATTGACTATATGACTCTGCCTCTTGCTCCGCAACTTTATTAATATGCCGATAATTCTCATACGCATTAGCAGGAATACTCGCATCGGCCCCAGGCACAGGTGGCTGTCCTTTTGGCACTTCGATCTGCACAGCGCTTACATTCATTGTGAAAGCAGCCGCTACCGCCATCATGACTATACTTTTACGTAACATAAAATCCTCTCTCAACTTACAACATAAATAAGCACAACCTTATTAGCATAAGTATACTATGCAAACAAGGCTGTGCCTATTATTAATAATTTTATAATTTAGTATATAGGATTTACTTCTATTGATATTTCTAAGATTGATATTTATAAGGTTTATCTCTATTTGACGATATATATCTTTATCCCTATAATATAGGTAGATAGTCAGACGAGTAGTGACGTCAGGCTCATCTCACAAACTTAATAATATGTAGAAATGGCCTTTTCGTTTTATCTAATTTCCGAAGAAACGAAGGGCTATTTTGCTATTTCTAGACAAATAAGCGCCACAAGTGCTCCAAAGGATATCATGACTGATAAAATCCCAAGGATAATCATAATGATTTTATAACCACTCATAAGCAACCCTCCCTTCAAAAACGAAGAGAGGCCCAACCTCGTCTAACTATCCTAAGCCTATTATAAAACGAACTAATATACGATACAATAAGCATTAGATTATACAAATATACGAATTAACCAATAAAAGCCGAGTTGCTCAAATCGATGAGTACCTCGGCTTTCAGATTATTAAATGACTAGAGAAGCAATAAGAGACAGTATCCCAAATAAAAATGGAAGGCTTACAGCAATACAGTAGCCAAGTAAAATAACAAGATAAATTACTAAATATGCTTTTACTAAAATACCTAAGCAGAGAAAAATAACCTTATAAGTAAATGCTTCTTCTTTCTTGGTGCGGATCCAATCTTTAGCCCTATAGTATAATTTGGGTTTATTAAAGGCTGGTGATAATCGTTTACACCATAACACGAGCCACGGGAAACAGCATATATTTCCCAATAAGAGAATTATATATAATTTTAAATCCCCTAGTGAATAGGGCTCTAATGCGGGATTATAGGACATCGTAGAGAAAAGACCTACGGAGATACCCCACATAATCACAAGCAAAAGCTTGAAATACAGCACTAGTATAGTTTTAATGACGTATATAAGTTTACCCACTGAATCTAACCAATCTTTAACCAACTTTTAAGCAATCTAATAGGCACGATCCTATTAGCATAAGTATACTATGCAAGTAGGATCGTGCCTATTATTTGCTTTTTGTAAGGCAAATAAAACCGAGCTACTAATCAAATAGTAACTCGGTTTTTAGTGTGTTTAAATTTTGAAAATAGACTAATAATCTATCAATGGAATACTTAAAACAGTAGAGACAGTGATTAAGATATACACTACAAGACATAGTTTTAGCAAAAGCAGTAAACTGCCAAATAGGACTTTATAGATTGGTGCTTCTTGTTTCTTGGATCGTATCCAGTCTTTAATTTTATAATATATTTTTGGTTTGTTAAAAGCTGGCGGTAATTGCTTACACCATAAAACAAGCCACAGAATACAACATATATTACCAAAGAGAAAGAATAGAAATAGGCCGAACTGCTCCAATGAAGATACTTTCAATACATAAATATAATAGAGTAGCTGAGTAAAGGTCTCTACAACGTTAATCCATAGATAAACAAGATAAGCCTTAAACAAAAGCACTAATATAATTTTGATGTACTTGAGTATACTCATTGCCTCTCTCCTATCTAATACCATAAAAACTTTAAGACTAAAGTTTTTATTGAGTTAATATTTCAATCCATATTCAGTTTCGTGCCTATTATTTATCATTTATATTTTAGATTGTATAGAAGTTATCTCAAATTAATATATAAGATTTATCTCCATTTGACGATATACATCTTTATCCCTATAATATAGGTAGATAGTCAGACGAGTAGCTGCGTCAGGCTCGTCTCTAGTTACATAAAAACATGAAGAAATGGCCTTTTCGTTTTATACTAATCTCCAGATTAGTGGAAATGAAGGGCTATTTGTCTTTTGTGAGACAAATAAGCGCTATTAAGGCTCCAAAAGCAATGACAATAGCCAAGACTTGTAAGAGGAGCATGATTATTTCATAATCACTCATAGACTTATCCCTCCCTTCAAAAACGAAGAGAGGCCCAACCTCATCTAACTATCCTAAGTCTATTATAGAACGAACTAATATACGATACAACAAGTATTATATTATATAAATATATTAATAAACTAATAAAAGTTGAGTTATTTATGACCATAATAATATGCCCCCCTTACTGGTTCTCCAGTAAGGGGGGCATATTATTCCGCATAGCATAAGGTGAATTTTACTATATATTTTTAAAGATAAATAATTATTTTACTTACTTTATCGCACTTGTATTCAAATAGTATCCCTTTCATTATATGTTTTGCTTTCATATTCTTTCTCCTACTCTCTCATATTTACATAATAAATAAGCATACCCCTATTATTAATAAATATATAATTCTATATACAACTTTCGATTCATGAAAATATTATGAATTATTATTTTGTTATTTAAAAATATTTTTCTTTTGTATGTAATAATAAAAACAAATATAGGATTATCTAATATATCTAGGAGGGTACTTATGAAAAAACTATTTCTTTTATTAACATTAATCTTTTCTATTTTCTTAAGTAGTTCATCCTCTGCCAGCAGTATCTATGCAGATTATTTAAATGGCGACCCTAACTTTATTTTAGTTGATGGCCACATGAGTACGGCATGGTATGTCGATCGAACTTCACTGGTTGTACAACAGTACGCCCCACCGAAATATATAATTGCAGTCAATGTTATAACCGTAAATAATTACGAAAGAGGTAATCGCACAATCTCTAAAGTTACTACAATGCGTTTCCTCTATAACTGGCAAACTAAAAATATGTTTATTGATAGAGCCCTTAATAATAATTGGAGATATTTACGAGCAAACGGGCCTTGGTCTGAAACAGGTATAGTAATGCCTGCCGGAGAAATGGCATTCTATCTTGCATATAACATGAAGTTCTATGGAAACTATACCTCTAACTTCTATCAAAGAGCACATTAAATAAACTTAAACGGCACCATTATTTGCATAATAATAGTGCCGTTTTACTATATATAAATGAATTTTCTTACCTATTTAATATCATAATTCATTTTCAAATAATTTAAAGCTACTAATCTTGCTCTACATTTAGTAGATAAAAAACTTATATAAGCATTGAGAATAATAAAGATTATTATTGCTGAGCACCCAAAAGCAAAAATATCCCAGATCTCTAACCACCAAGCCATGATTGTGAAAACAATCGTACATATAAAGTAAGGTACAAACCACCATCGTTTATAAGCATTTGAATCACAAGCTAACTTGATAGAAAAAATAATAAGTAAAAAGGCTGAGATAAATACTAAAATGACCATAATCGCTTTATTATTTATTTGATTTATTATGTCATCTTTAATAATATTTGTAACTATTGCTACCAAAGTACTTATAATAGAGAGAATATCAATCTTTTATATATCTCTTGTCTAGCCTGAACTTCAGATACCTCCATTTCAATCTCATAACCTGCATAATCCAAAGAATCGTATAATTTAATATACTTTTCAACTAACTCTAATCTCCATTCCCCTTGTCGACAAATAGGCTTATCTAGGAATAAATCTAATAATTTTTCCTTTATCCAATAAAAACATCTTTTGCTCCAAGATTCCTTAAACATATTATATCTCCTTTTTAATCTTCATCTAAGCATTTTAAATATTCTATTTATTTACTATATATACAAAATTAATCATTAAACTTTATATTTCTAGCAAAAAACACCAACACTCAAAGGTATTGGTGTTTCTTTTTTAACAATTAATGTGCTATATCAAAATTCCCATGATTAAAACTTCCCTCTAACTGTTGTATCACAGGCTGATATTGATCTTTCATTGATTGTAAATATTTAATTCTCATTGTATTTATAGACCCTTTTCCAACAAAACCTTTTACATAATAAATAAAAGTTCCATCTGTATAGGTTACAACATACCAATCATCACTAACTGTATGAAAACCTGGAATACCATATTCGTAAGACTTTGATAAAGCACGATTATATTCATTATAGGCTGTATGATTTAGTGTGTTATTAGAACCGGATACCTGCAGCTCTATAGTTCCATCTTGTGGCGAGATGACTATTCCATCTCCATTAGCTGGAGCTGTTCCTTTAATCCAATTACTCGGATATTGTACTGAAAACCCATATCTACCATTCTTATATAATTTTAAATCACTAAGAGTTTTATCAGGCAAGTTAGAGTTTACATCTTCTTTTGAGCCATTATCTCTTAAAGAACTATTAGATGTCGTCGTAATAATCTCTTTGTTACTCGCTTCACTTTCTTTATGCTTTTCTATTAACAGTAGCCCACTAACACCAATTACAATGCCTATTATCATACAAACAAGAGCTACAATAACATGCTTCTTTTTTATTTCAATAATCATATTCCATACTTCCCCCAATAGTATTCTTATTTATGACTAACTAAAAGCCTTACTGATCAAACGCCTGTCCATATAATATAGAATATGCCATATTCCCAACAAAATATCTAGCATCACCATATCGTAAATCTACATCTGTATTGTCATCTTTAGATAATGGACCTTTTGTAACTAATTTTCCTTCATAATCAAAAACAGAAGCCCCTGATATATTAATTAAAATTCCTGAGTTATGAGCTTTTCTAACACGAATTAAAGCTACTAAATCTTCTGATAATATATTTGGATACAACCGTTTTATTTCAGAAATATAATTAGATTTCGAGTATAAGTTATTGTACTTAAAATTAGCCATAATAGAATAAATATTCCCGTTATTTTTATACTCGTAAAAACGACTACTAAGAGTCACCCCATCTATTGACTTATTAACTATTTGAATGGACTCTTTATCTAAAAATAGCACTTGCTTATTATCACTATACACCCGTTGATATCTTGATTCATGATAAAGCTCTGAAGGTGAAATAGCTAAAATTTGTAGTGGGACTAATAGCATCAACATAATTAATAGTATTCGTTTCATATATCCTCCTCTATATTGGCAATTCATAGTTATTAAGTACACTTTATTATTTCATAATAGCTCTTAGCGCTCATCATCATAAGCTACTCCATGGACTTCTTTATATATGATATTTGCTATTTTGTATCATTCCATTCCAATTTTTCTAGTGCTTGATGATTCCCTATAAATATAATTTTCTTTTTCTCCTAATCTCAAAAAATACTAACGCTAATATGATTTTATTCGCCATGCAACAAGGAAACTCCTCGTTGTAATTTCCCCAGTTTTTAGGGATAATAAAGTTATACTTGCGTACGCACCACAAGTAGGTAAGGGTGATTTAGTATGTGTCTCTAACTAGTTTGTAGTTTAGGAGGTGGCATATGGATTCTTTAACTATTATATGGGTTATTGTTTGTGCCTATTTATTACTGAATTTATTGGTCGGCGTGTATTGTCATATTCGTGTAAAAGATAGTACTGACTATCTACTCGCAGGTCGTCGTATTGGGGTTCTTATGACGGCAGGCACGTTAGCAGCTACGGAGATCGGTGGCGGGAGTACCGTTGGTGTAGCCGCGAAAGCGTATGGTTCTTGGGGTTTATCTGCAGGTTGGTACGTAGTCTCTGCAGGGATTGGGGTTATTCTCGTTGCTTTCATCGCACCGCTTTTACGTCGTGCTATGGCAACAACAGTGCCAGAGATCATCGGTCGTCGCTTCGGTGGCTCTAGTCATCTAATTACGTCTATTCTGTCCATGTTAGCCACAATTACATTAGCAGGCGTACAGATTACAGCGACAGCAACTATTATTAGCGTTCTCACCGGGCTTTCAACAGAACTCGCCATCCTCATCTGCGGCGCGGTTCTCGTAATTTACACCATGTCTGGCGGCATGTGGAGCGTAACGATGACGGACGTTATCCATTTCTTCGTTCTCGTTGGGGGCTTCTCCCTCGCTGTGCCGTTCGTATTGCACAATGTGGGCGGTTGGGAATCGGTAGTGACAAAATTACCACCTGAACAGCTCGGCTTTACTAAGGTTGGTTGGAAAACCATCATCGGCCTTATTATCATGTACTTCATGACCTTCTCCACCGGCCAAGAGTCCGTACAACGGTACTTCGCCGCGAAGGACGAAAAAACAGCCGTTCTTGGTTCCATCATTTGTGGTATTATCATGGCTCTATTTGCCTTCGTTCCTGCCGTATTGGGCCTCGTAGCATTGGCTGAATTCCCGAACATCGAAGCAAACAACGCGGTGGCAACGGTAGCACTTAACCTCATGCCTCCAATTATGGCGGGCTTCGTTATGGCCGCTGTCGTATCGGCGACGCTTTCATCAGGTGCAGGCGATCTATTAGGCGCCGCTACTGTATTTACCAAGGATATTGTAGAACATCATTTTGGTAAAAGCCTTACCGATGCTCAACTCACTAAATATAGCCGTCTATGCGTGCTATTCCTCGGCATCATCGCCATCGTTATCTCCCTTGTAAGCAAAGCCATCATTCCGATGCTCGTATTTGCTTTCACTATGAGATCCGCTGGCCCATTCGCTGCATTCCTACTTGGCCTCACTTGGAAAAATGCAACAGCTGGCGCTGGCATTTGGTCTATTGTGCTCGGCTCTATCGCAGGCGTGTACTGGGAATTCGTGGGCAACCCATACGGCATTATGTCCATCATCTTTGGTTCCATCGTCAGCCTCATCGTCTTTGTGGCTGTGGTATTCATTGAAAGATCCATGGGCAAACCACCGGCTCCACCGGCAATTCCTGACCATTTAAAGGAATAATGTAAAAGAATATTCTAAAAGAATACACTAAAGAGAAAACTCCTATCGGTGAAAGCCAATAGGAGTTTTTCTTATTTTCTCACTACATCATCAAATTATGTGCCATACACACATTCATCATAATTTGACGATATATAATAACCTTATTATAATATAAGAAGATAGTCAGACGAGTAGCTACGTCAGGCGCATCTCGAAAAACATAAGATTTTGAGAAATGGCCTTTTCGTTTTATACTAATCTCCAGATTAGTGGAAATGAAGGGCTATTTGTCTTTTGTGAGACAAATAAGCGCTATTAATGCCCCAAAGGCAATAACCACAGTTATCACCTGTAATAAGAGCATGATTAATTCATAATCACTCATAGGCTTATCCCTCCCTTCGATGACGAAGAGAGGCCCAACCTCATCTGACTATCCTAAGTCTATTATAGAACGAACTAATATACGATACAACAAGGAACAAATAATAGGAATATATAGATAAACGCAGAAAAGACCGTAGCAAAATGTAGTGACCCCAAAAAGTTAGACTTTTTATTCCGAGCAACCAAAACTGGTTGCT
>OGSC01000378.1_pt1 | contig 23796 bp, 22 predicted proteins | sample 1573751 | NCBI WGS metagenome assembly OGSC01 (sample SAMN03295840, study PRJEB24534) | human gut metagenome | isolation source: fecal sample 8 from infant 5 | host: Homo sapiens | place: USA: Pittsburgh, PA | collected 2014-07
AATACAAAATGATTAAATACAGCATACCAAAACCCTTCTTTATGTATTAAATAGCAATTAAATAAAGCTATAAATACTAGAGCAGGAAATACTTTTACATTAAAATGAACAATCCCAAAAAGTATGCTACTTATAATAGATGCTAATACTATACCTAATCTTTTATTTAATAACTTTTCAAATATATACCACCTAAAAACGAATTCTTCTGCCACTGGAGCAAATATAACAGTTACAGGTATAACTATTAAAAATTTATTTAAAGGCATATTAGAAAGCCAGGTAACCACATCCTGATCTTTTAAATCTAACTTTAATGAATTAAAAATGATATAAAATATAATCATTATTAGAATATATCCTAAATAGGATATTAGGGCATATTGTATACCCTTTATAAATGAAAAACTAGATATATTAAATTTAAACCTATGGTAATCATCATTGTATCTAAACTCATGTAATTCTTCAGACATTTCCTGCCGTTTTCTTAATTGAAATATATTCATCAGCGTTAATACAAATGGAAAAAGATTTTGTGTAAATAAAGATCCTATTATATAAACTATAAAAATAATAACACTTATAAATATATTATTTTTCTTTGGCTTTATTCTAAAAAATAATATTATAGGGGGCATCCATAGTATTATAAATGTAAGTATGCTTTTTATTAATTCCATTATATCTTCCCCCTAAATCTAATCTAGTAAACTAATATTTGTTCTAGAACTTCTTCTTTTCCTTCTTTATTTAATGAAGATATTAACAAAATCTTATCGTCTTTGTCCATCTTTAACGTATCTCGTATAATTTTTTTGTTTTTATTTATATCATTTCTTTTTAATTTGTCAAGTTTAGTTCCCACTACTAATACTTCATAATTATAATGTTTTATCCAGTTATACATATTTATGTCATCACTGGTTGGTTTATGCCTACTATCAACTAATAAAACTATTTTTTTTAGTTGATCTCTTTCTACAAGATACTGTTCCATTATATATCCCCAGTTTTCTTTTTCTTTTTTTGAAACTTTAGCATAGCCATAGCCAGGTAAATCTACAAAATACATATTCTCATTTATTAAGAAAAAATTTATTAATCTGGTCTTCCCCGGAGTAGAACTAACCTTTACTAGCTTTCTTCTATTAGTCAATGTATTTATAAGAGTAGACTTACCTACATTAGATCTTCCTACAAAAGCAATCTCTGGTCTACCATCCTCAGGATATTGAGCTTTTTTCACTGCTGATATTACAAATTCTGCTTTTTTTATTTCCATTTCCATATTTAATCTCTCCATTATTATTCTTTTATTAAAGCATTATCAAGAACCTTTTCTATTTTATCAGCTACAATAAAATCAATTTTACTTTTTACAGTTTTAGGAATATTTCTCAAATCTTTTTCATTAGCTTTAGGAATTATTATTGTATCTATTCCAGCCCTATATGCCGCTAATGACTTTTCTTTTAATCCACCAATAGGTAGCACTCTTCCTGTCAATGTAATTTCTCCTGTCATAGCTACATTATGTTTAACCTTTTTATCACCTAAAGCAGAAATTAATGCAGTTATCATAGTTACTCCCGCTGAAGGACCATCTTTTGGTACTGCTCCTTCTGGTACATGTATATGGATATCCTTATTTTTATAGAAATTAGTATCTATTCCATATTCACTAGCATTTGATCTTACATAACTATATCCTGCTTTCGCGGACTCTACCATAACTTCTCCTAATTTTCCTGTAAGTTGCAATTTGCCATTACCCTCCATGACGGTAACTTCTATAGGTAGGGTATCTCCACCATAAGCAGTCCAAGCTAATCCTGTTACTACACCAACTTTATCCTCTTTATCTGCTTTTTCATAGGAAAATACCTCTGGTCCTAAATATTTCTTAACATGGTTTACTGTAACGTTAGTTGTATCTTTATTTTTTTCGATCATTTCTGTTATAGACTTTCTTATAATAGAGGATATTTTTCTTTCTAACCCTCTAACTCCTGATTCACGAGTATAATTATCTATAATATAATATATAGAGGAGTTAGAAAAAGTAATTTTCCCATCTTCCATATTATGCTCTTTTAATTTTTTAGGAATAAGATGGTTTCTAGCTATATAAAACTTTTCTTCTGAAGTATATCCAGATACTTCTATAATCTCCATTCTGTCTAACAATGGCCCGGGTATTGTACTTAAAGTATTTGCAGTTGTTATAAACAACACTTTAGATAAATCAAAATCTAATTCTAAATAGTGATCTCTAAAAGTAGCATTTTGTTCTGCATCTAATACCTCTAATAATGCATCTGCTGGATCCCCTCTAAAATCATTACTCATTTTATCTATTTCATCAAGTAAAAATAATGGATTTCTAGATTTTGCTTGCTTCATACCATAGATTATTCTTCCTGGTATTGCTCCTACATAAGTTTTTCTATGGCCTCTTATTTCTGCTTCATCTCTTACTCCACCTAAAGACATTCTTACAAAATTCCTATTTAAAGAATGTGCTATAGACTTAGCTATAGATGTTTTTCCCACTCCTGGTGGTCCTACTAAACATAATATAGGTCCTTTTAGAGTTTTACTAACTTTTCTTACTGCTAAATATTCTATTATTCTATCTTTTACATCCTTTAATCCATAATGTTCTTTATCCAATATGTCTCTAGCTTTTTTTATATCTAGATTATCTTTAGTATCTTTATTCCATGGTAATGATAATATCCAGTCTAAATAAGTCCTAATAACTCCCCCCTCTGCAGAGAAATTACCAGAATTTTTTAGCCTATCTAATTCATATATAGCTTTTTCTTTTACCTCTTTAGGAAGTTTTGCTTTATTTATTTTCTCTTTATATAAATTTATTTCTTTTTTATCTTCCTCTTCTTCCCCTAACTCTTCTTGTATAGCCTTTAATTGTTCCTTTAAATAATATTCCTTTTGTACTTTATCTATTTTGTTCTTTACTTTAATTCCTATTTTTCTTTCAATTTTTAGTATTTCTATCTCTTCATTTATAATGATTAATATTTTTTCTAATCTCTCTTTAGAATCAATAATTCCTATGAGATCTTGTTTTTCTTCTTGATTTATATTTATGTATGAACCTATAACATCTGCTATTTTACCTGGTTCTTCTAAATCTTCTACTCCTACAGTTAAATCTGAAGATGAATCACCTGAAAGCTTAATATACTCATCAAAATTAGTTTTTACTAATCGTATAAGAGCATCTACTTCCTTATCATCTTCATATTGATTATCTTCTATCTCTTCTATCTCCACTTTTAAAAATGGTTCTTCTTCTAAATAATTAACTATTCTACCTCTAGTTTTTCCTTCCACTAAAACTCTAACTGTATCTCCTGGCAATTTTAGTATTTGTTTTATTTCACATATAGTTCCTACATCATATATGTCTTCTACAATTGGTTCTTCTGTTTCAGCCTCTTTTTGAGCAGATAAAAATATTTTTTGTTCATTTTCCATAGCTTCTTCTAAAGCTAAAATAGATTTTTCTCTACCTACATCAAAATGTAAAATCATATACGGAAATATAATTATTCCTCTCAATGGAATTAAAGGAAGAACTTCTAAGTTTTCTTTCATATATCTCCCTCGCTTTGATAAATTTAGCTTTATATATAGCTAGACTAATATATTATACCTATAAAAATACTTTTTTTCAAATAGTTATTATAAGGTTATTTATTATTTTTTTAAAATTATACTTAACTATATGAATTTTATTTAGTCATAGATTCTGCTGATAGAAATTCTACACTCTTATCTATATTTAAAAATAATTTATCCTCTTCTCCAACACAAACAGCTTCTTTTATTACTGTTTTTATATTTGAAGCAGGTATTACTTTTACCTTATCTAATTTTTCAAATTTATCCTGCCAATTTTCCTTAGGTATTATAATTTTTTTGGCTCCAGCTTTAATAGCAGCCTCTACTTTAGAACTTACTCCCCCTACAGGTTTTACTTCCCCATGAATAGATATCTCTCCAGTCATAGCTACGGTGTTATCTACAGGTTTACCTGTAATAGCACTATACACTGCTGTAGCTATACTTATCCCCGCCGATGGCCCATCTACAGGTATACCACCTGGAAAATTTATATGTATATCACATTCATCACACTCTAAATCAAATATTTGCTTCATTATAGTAATAACATTTTGGACAGAACACCATGCAGTACTTTTTCTAATTGCTTTTTTATTAGAACTATTAATTTCTTCCTCTTCAACTAACCCAGTTATAGATAAATTTCCTTTTCTAAAGTTTATTCTCTTAGCGGTTGCTTCTATCTCCATAACCATGCCCATATTAGCTCCATACACTGCTAATCCATTTACATATCCAACTTTAGGTTCTAATGGTATCTTCTTTTGTATTCTTGGAGAATATTGACCATTTTCTATAACCCATTCTACATCCTGTATTAATATCTTATTTCTATTACTATTTATTGATAAACCTGCAGATAATTGCACTAAATTTATAGTATCTCTACCATTATTACAATATTTAGATATTAATTCACAAGCCTCTTCTTCTATAGTAAAATTTAATTTTTTAATGGCATTCATAGCTATCTTCTTTATTTCTTCTGGTAATAAAGCCCTAAAAAATACTTCTACACATCTAGATCTTAAGGCTGGAGTTATTTCTTCTGGACTTCTTGTGGTAGCCCCTATTAATCTAAAATCCGCTGGCAAACCGTTTTCAAATATATCTTTTATATAACTTGGTATATTATTATCTGAAGAATTATAATAAGCACTATCTAAAAAAACTTTTCTGTCCTCTAAAACTTTTAACAATTTATTCATTTCACTAGGATGAAGCTCTCCTATTTCGTCTATAAATAATATTCCTCCATGAGCCTTAGTTACTGCTCCTGCCTTTGGTTGAGGCACTCCTGCCAGACCTAATGCTCCTGCTCCTTGATAAATAGGATCATGAACTGAACCTATTAAAGGATCTGCTATTCCTCTTTCATCTGATCTCACTGTAGTAGCATCTATCTCCATGAATTTAGATTGTTGATTAAATGGAGAATATTCTTTTTTCTTTGCATCTTCTAAAATTAATCTAGCCGCTGCTGTTTTTCCTGTTCCTGGAGGTCCATATATTATTACATGCTGTGGATTAGGACTACATATAGCAGCTTTTAATGCTTTTATTCCATTTTCTTGACCTATTATTTCATCAAAAGATGAAGGCCTACTTTTTTCTGTTAAAGGTTCTGTTAATTTTATGCTTCTCAACTTTTTTAATGTGTCTATTTCTTTCTTATTTTCTTTGTCAATTACCACCTTATTAGATTTTTGACTCTTTAATGCATTCATAAAATATAATCCCATAATAACTGTAAAAAATATTTCTATTAATATTAATGTTTGCGTCATATCCAAAACCCCTTTAATACTTTTTTTATTATTATGTTCTTTTTCCATCTTATATATTCAAAAATAGTATCTTATTCGTTCCATGTAATAATAAAAAAATAACACCAAGATAAAATCTTGGTGTTATTTTTATGCTGTTTCAGAATCTTTTCTCTTCTTACCTTTTTTAGGTTTGATAGGTAATCTTTTACCACCTTCAGCCTCTATAAGCTCTGGTTTTCTAGTTTTTATACAATCTTCATTTACTATTACCTTACTTATATTTTCTTGAGATGGTATATCAAACATAATTTCTCTCATCATGTCTTCTATTATAGCTCTAAGCCCTCTAGCTCCAGTATTTCTATTTATTGCTTCATCAGCAATTCCCTTTAATGCCTCTTGGTTAAATTCTAATTCTACATCATCTAGTTCAAACAATTTCTTATATTGTTTTACAAGAGCATTTTTAGGTTCAGTTAATATTTTTATTAGAGCTTCTCTATCTAATTTATCTAAAGTAACCACTATAGGCAATCTTCCAATAAATTCAGGTATTAAACCAAATTTTAATAAGTCTCCTGGCATAATATCTTTTAAAAGCTTACCTAAATCTTTTTCTTTCTTAGATTGAATTTCAGCTCCAAATCCTAAAGAACTAGTTCTTGTTCTTCTTTCTATTATCTTATCTACACCATCAAAAGCTCCACCACAAATAAATAATATATTTGTAGTATTTATTTGTATAAACTCTTGATGTGGATGCTTTCTTCCACCCTGTGGCGGAACAGCTGCTACAGTACCCTCAAGAATTTTTAATAATGCTTGTTGTACTCCTTCACCTGATACATCTCTAGTAATAGAAGGATTTTCTGATTTTCTTGCTATTTTATCTATTTCGTCTATATACACTATTCCTTTTTCTGCTCTTTCTATATCATAATCAGCATTTTGGATAAGTTTTAAAAGAATATTTTCTACATCTTCTCCTACATAACCAGCTTCTGTAAGTGTTGTAGCATCTGCTATAGCAAAAGGTACATTTAAAAACTTAGCTAATGTTTGTGCTAATAATGTTTTTCCTGAACCTGTAGGTCCTAAAAGAAGAATATTACTCTTTTGAAGTTCTACATCATCATTATTTGTATTTGAATTTATTCTTTTGTAATGATTATACACAGCCACAGATAATGATTTTTTAGCATCTTCTTGACCTATAACATATTGATCAAGATAAGTCTTTATCTCTGTAGGTTTTGGTAATGATGTTAAATCCACTTGTATATCATCTTCAAACTCATCACTTATTATTTCAGAACAAAGTTCTATGCATTCATCGCATATATATACCCCTGGGCCTGCTATCAGTCGTCTTACTTGATCCTGTGTTTTGCCACAGAATGAACATTTCAACTGTTTTTTTTCATCTAATTTAGACATTCCTACACCTCACTAAAGGTTATTTCTTTTTATCAATAACTTCATCAATTAAACCATATTCTTTAGCTTCTTCTGCACTTAAGAAATGATCTCTTTCTGTGTCAAGCTCTACTTGTTCTAATGGTTTTCCTGTTCTATCACTTAGTATAGTATTTAATTTTTTCTTCATTTTTAGAATTCTTTCAGCATGTATTCCTATATCTGTTGCTTGACCTCTAAATCCACCTAGTGGTTGATGTATCATAACTTCACTATTAGGCAATGCATATCTTTTTCCCTTTGCACCAGCTGCAAGTAAAAATGCGCCCATAGATGCTGCCATTCCTACACATATAGTAGAAACATCTGGTTTTATATATTGCATTGTATCATATATTGCCATTCCAGAAGTTATAGAGCCTCCCGGACTATTAATATATAGATATATATCTTTATCTGGATCCTCTGCTTCTAAAAATAATAGCTGTGCCACTATTAAACTAGCGGTTGTGTCGTTAACCTCTTCACTTAGCATTATTATTCTGTCCTTCAACAACCTAGAATAAATATCGTAAGATCTTTCCCCTCTATTAGTTTGTTCTACAACTACAGGTACTAAACTCATATATATCTCCTCCTTTATAAAAATAAGATACTAATGATACCTATGTGATATTTATAATTATTAAAACTTAGTTGCCAGAAAATATATCCTGGCAACTATATTATTATCTATCATTATAAATGAACTAAGCTATTTCTTTGCTATTTTCTACCAATAAATCTAAAACTTTTCCATTAACTATATCAATTTCTAAGTATGCTTTTTGAGCGTTTACTATTAATTCAGCAGTTTTTTCTACATCCTTTTGACCATATTGTTTAGCTACTTCCATAGCTTTTTCTTTTAATTCTTCTTCTGTAGCTTTTATATCTTCTACTTTAGCAATTTCTTGCATTATTAAATCTGTTTTAACTCTTTTTTCAGCTGTTTCTTTCATATATTCTTTTACTTTTTCTTCTGAGCTATTTGTAAATTCATAATATGATTTAAGGTCTAGACCTTGATATTTTAATCTCATTTCTAAATCTCTTACCATATTATCTATTTCTTTTTCAATCATAACTTTTGGTATTTCTATTTCAGCATTTGCCGCAACTGCTTCAACTACTGCTTCTTCATATTCTGCTTTAGCTTTATCAGATAGCTCTTTTTTCATTCTATCCTTTATATCTGATTTTAATTCCTCTAATGTATCAAATTCTGAAACTTCTTTTGCAAATTCATCATCTAATGCTGGAAGTTCTTTAACCTTTATATCTTTAATTGTTACTTCAAAAGTAGCTGGTTTCCCGTTTAAATCTTCTCTACCATATTCTTCTGGGAAACTTACATTTACTTTTTTTGATTCATCTTTTTTAAGACCTACTAATTGATCTTCAAAATCTCCTATGAAAGTGCCTGAACCTATTTCTAATTCATAGTCCTTAGCTTCTCCACCTTCAAAAGCTTCTCCATCTACATATCCTTTAAAATCAATTATTGCTATGTTTCCTTTTTCAATTTCTCCTTCTTCTTTTAGGGATACTCTTGCATTTTTTTCTTGCATAGATTTTAATTCATTTTCTACAGCTTCATCTTCTACTTCATATGAAACTTTTTTAACTTCTACACCCTTATATTCTCCTAGTTTAACTTCAGGAACAGTTGTAATTTCTGCTGTATATATGAAATCTTTTCCTTCTCCTATTTGAACTACATCTATTTGAGGATAATCCACTGGTTTTATGTTGTTTTCTTCTATAGCTTTAGGATATGTATCTTCACAACAGAAATTTATAGCATCTTCAAATAAAACACCTTCCCCATAGTATTTTTTTATTATATTTAAAGGTGCTTTACCTTTTCTAAATCCTGGCACATTAAATCTTTTAGCATTCTTTTTAAATGATTTTTTAACAGCTTCATTGAATTTTTCACTATCAACTGTTATTTCTAATTTTACAACATTCTTTTCTATATTTTCCACTTTAACGTTCATTATACTTCTTCCTCCCAATTCCTTGTTATATGCTCATTTTAACTATATCATTATATCATATATTTAGAACTATTAACATAGATTACACTAACATAAAATAAAATAGCTTATAGTTACCTAAATTACACTTTATTAACTATTATATATCATATTCCATATTGTTTACAATATTTTTCATCATAATAAAATATTTTGAAGAAAATCTTTTGAATCTATTATTTCTGAATATGAGGAATAATTATCATTATAAACTTCTATAGTATAAACATTATTATACCCCATTTCCTTTAATTTACAACATATTTTTTTTAAATTTATATTCCCTTTTCCAGGTAGAAGACAAATATTATTTTCATCTCTATCATTTATATGAACATTAACTATTTTGTTTCCCATTACATTTATGTATTCCATAGGATCTTTACCTATTTTAAAAGCTTGTTTAATATCCAATGTGTAATGTAACTTGCTGCTGCACTTTTCATTTAATATATTTAAAAAATCTATATTTGAAGACATACACCAAGCTACATTTTCTTGAGCTAATTTTATTCCCTCTTCATTAGCAATATAATTTAATTCATTATAAACATCTATAATATGATCCATATTTAAATCTAATAAATTACTTCTTCTCATACCATGAAATGTATAATAATTTGCTTCTAATAAGCTCCCTGCCCTACATACTTTTTTAAATATTTTTAGCATATCTCTTTGCCTTCTTTTATATGGGTCAAATAAATATGGCTCAAAAGCACTTGAAAATGCATGAATTGAATTTATTAAAAAATTATTTTTTTCCTTTTGTTCTTGCAAAATTTTTATAAAATTTTCATCATATTCACTATAAGTATTTAAAAAAATTTCCCCAATGTTAAATCCTAAACTTTTCATAACTGATATGCTTTCTTCTATTGGTACTTTAGGATACAAACAAGCAGAAGACATTCCTATTTCCATATTTACCTCCTTAAATAAAGCAAGAGTGTATATATTCTTAAAAATTTTATATTTTAATTGCTACTTATTAACTTTTAGTTATTTAATATTTTTAATTTACTGAGCTATACTTCCATCTGCTTTTAAAAATAAAGTTTTGCCATCTGCAATTACTGTAAGACCTTTTTCTGTTAATTTATCAAACTTAATGTCTTCTCCTGATATATTTTGATTATACAAATGAGTTTTATTTTTTATATTATACATCCATACATATTTAGTGGTTTTATTAAACCATGGCAGTTGAGAAACATAGGCTATATTATCATTATCTATGAATTTAGGTAAAACTCCCCATAAATAATCTTGTTTTGACGCTAATATAGCATCCTTTTGAAAAGTTGTTCCAGATGTTGATGTATACTGCTTATTTGTTATATCTTGCTTTTCACCATTTAAATTTACTAAATAAATATTTTGAGTTTTAGGATTTGTTATAACTATTGAATTTTTTGAAGGATTTATATCATATAATAAATTATTTTTATTTAAATCTATAGACTTAATAGTCTTATTTTTATTAGTATCTTCTATATATATCAACTTTATTTTTATATTGTCTTCTAATTGAACTTCTATATTATTATCTTTAGGAACTTCACTTTCTTTTTTTACTGTGGCTGCATTTTTATTTTCATTTTCTTTTTTATTTTCCTTTTGTTCTTGTTGTTTATTTTTTTGTTCTTCTTCAGCCTTAGTTTCTTCTTTTATTTGATTTAAACTATTTTTTATTTTTTTACCAATACCATTATTAGTGAATATTATTCCTAAAAAAATTACTATTATAACTATAACTGAAAAAAATGTCCTTCTTTTTCTCTTTTTCATTCTATTTTCATAATCTTTGCTAAAAATACTTGGTTTTGCCACAATAATTCCTCCTATATATAATACCTATCTATACTAAAATAAATAAAATGTATCAATTATTATAATATATAATTAACACTATTATAACTCAAAACAACAAAAATTAATAACCATTTTCATAATTATTAAAGTAAAATTAAGTTTTTGTTTAATATTTGTTAAAACTAAAAAAGATGTCTCAAAATTAAATCTATTTTGAGACACTCCTTATTTTTAAATTTATTTTTGTTCTCTACTACCTGGTTTTACAAAAGGTATATTTTTTTTACATAACTCACAATTATCTTTTTCATAAGTTTCTATTTCTAATTTACAAGCACTATATATTGGGTAGTTTGTTTTTATACCTTCCGCTCTTCTATCAACTATGCATGCTATACCTACTACTTCTCCACCCATTTCTTCTATAACTTTAGCTACTTCTAAAGAAGATTTTCCTGTAGTTATTACATCCTCTGATATTATAACTTTATCTCCTTTTTTTATTTCAAATCCTCTTCGTATACACATAATTCCATCTTTTCTTTCTGCAAATATGCCTGGTCTATTAGTTTGCCTTGCTAATTCATAAGATACTATTACACCACCCATAGCTGGTCCTACTATTATATTAAAGTCTGCATCTTTAAGCTTTTCTGCTACTACACTAATAACTTTTTCTGCTTTTTGTGGATATTGAAGTAGTTTCGCACATTGACAATATCTATTACTATGTCTTCCAGATGATAGTAAGAAATGCCCTTCTAATAATGCATTTGATTCTTTTAATATATCTATAACATTTATATTACTCATTTATATCTTCTCCTTATACTCACAAAATTTATTTTAAATAATTCCCCTTATTTCTTCTAAAGTTTGAATGCCTTCTTCTTTCATATAATTTTCTAATTCTTCTATTATATCTAAGGCTGAATATGGATGCATAAAATTAGCTGTTCCTATTTGTACTGCAGTAGCCCCTGCCATAATAAACTCTATTACATCTTTATAATTACATATTCCTCCTATACCTATAACTGGTATTTTTACCTGCTTACATACTTCATATACCATTCTTAATGCTATAGGTTTAATACATGGACCTGATAAACCTGCAGTTACATTTTCAAATACAGGAGTTTTTCTTTTTATATCTATAGCCATAGCTTTAAATGTATTTACCAATGAAATTGCATTTGCTCCTGCCTTCTCACATTTTATAGCCATATCTACTATATCTTCTGCATTAGGAGATAACTTTACTATAAGTGGCTTTTGGCATATTTCTTTAACTTTTTTTACTACTTCATAAGCTATTTCTGACTTTATTCCAAAAGCCATACCTCCATGCTTTACATTTGGACAGGATATATTTAGTTCTATCATATCTACATCTGTTTTATTTAATTTTTCTATGACTTCAATATAATCTTCTATACATCCTCCACCTACATTTGCGATAGTTACTGTGTCTATTTTTTTCATTTTAGGTAACTCTTCTCTTATAAATTTATCTACCCCTGGATTTTGAAGCCCTACACTATTCATTATACCGGAACTAGTTTCATAAATTCTTATGCCATTATTTCCTTCTTTAGAATTTAAGGTCAATCCTTTACTTGAAATTCCCCCTAATTTAGAAACATCATAGAATTCCCCGTATTCTTCTCCAAATCCAAAAGTTCCTGATGCAGCTATAATAGGATTTTTAAAAGTCTTATCACATAAATTTACTTGAAGCATTATATATCTCCTTTCAAAAGAATGTCCTCTCCTTTAAATACGGGACCATCCTTGCAAGTTCTTTTATTACCAAATCTAGTTTTACAAGTACACACAAGACATGCTCCTATACCACAGGCCATTCTTTTTTCCATAGATACATATAAAGGAGTTTTCTTCTCCCTACACATCAATATAATCTTATCCATCATTATTTCTGGTCCACAACATAGAACCAAATCATAATCTTCTGGATGAAAATAATCTGTTACATATCCTTTTTCTCCGGCACTACCATCCTCTGTAACTACAACTACATTATCTACTAAATTATTAAAATTTTCCGTGCAATAAACCTGATCTCTAAACCCTGCATAAATATCCATATTTATATTTTTTATACTTTTTATTAAATAATTCATAGGAGCTATTCCTATACCACCAGTTACTATAGCTATTTTCCCCTTTATGTTCTCTAAATCAAATCCGTTTCCTAAGGGTCCCATTATCTCAACTTCTTCTTCTGACTTTATTTTAGATAAAATTTTAGTTCCCTTTCCTTCTAATTTATATAAAAATTCTATGGAATTATCATTTATATCATGTATGCTTATAGGTCTCCATAAAATAGGTTCATCTTGCCAAGCCCTTATCATATAAAACTGTCCTGGCTTTCCTTTAAAAGTACCATCTAAGGTCATTTTAAATATACCTGTTGATATACTTTTATTTTCTATTACCTTTACTTTAAAAGTTTTAGACTTTATTTTACACACCACTCTTTCTCGTGATCTAATACTATAAAAATATATTTATGTCATGGCTACAAGCTCTTCATCTATTTTATTTAAATAGGAATCAACTGCTAATACACTCCTCAATAAGTTCTTCTAATACTTAAAATCACTTAATGTAAATCTATATAATCTGTAAAGTTTTTTTCATATTTATAACTTCTGCTCTCGCATATTCTTCAAAGTTTTTTCCTTCTTCATCATATTTTTTATATGCAAGCAATATTCCCCTTGAAGAATTTATAATACCTCCATTACCTTCACTTAAATAAGATTTAGCAACTTCAGCTTTTCCTCCCTGAGCTCCATAGCCAGGTATTAAAAAAAATGTATGTTTTAATTCTTTTCTAATATTATTTTCTTCTGCTGTACATCCAACCACTGCTCCTATAGAGCTATATCCACAATTACCTAAAAATTCTTTTCCTATATTCTCTATCTTTTCTCCTACTTTGTTGTATACCTTTTTATTGTCTTTTAAATCTAAATATTGTATATCCTTTGAACCTTCATTAGAAGTTCTTAATAACAAGAAGGCTCCCTTATCCTTATTTTTGAAATAATCTTTATAGGGTTCTAAAGTATCCATTCCCATATACGGATTTAATGTTATAAAATCACTTTCAAAATCTCCCTCAAGATGAGCTTTTGCATACATTTTAGCTGTAGCAGATATGTCTCCTCTTTTTATATCTGCTATAACTATACCGCCTTTTTTTCTTATATATTCTAAAGTTTTCTTGTACAAAATCATTCCTTTAATTCCCATAGCTTCATAATAAGCTATCTGAACTTTATAACAAGCTGACACATCAAAAGTTGAATCAACTATCCTTTGATTAAATCCAAATATAGCATCTTCTATATTGGTAAATTTATTTAAAAATTCTTTTGGTATGTAACTTATATCTGTATCAAGACCTACACAAACACATCCCTTTTTTTCTACACTTTCATACAATTTATCTATAATCAATTTATTCATCCTTTCTTCTTATATTAAAATTCACTATATACTATACATCCTGCTTTAAATGTAACTTTAATTCTTCCTTTAAGGCACATACCATCCATAGGAGTATTTTTCCCTTTTGAATGAAACTCTTCAGATTTTACTTTATATTCTTCTTTTGTATCTACTAAAACTAAATCTGCTTCTCTTCCTATTTTTATTTCTCCCTTATTTACACCTAGAATATCCGCTGGATTCTTAGACATTATTTTTGAAAGTTTGCTTAAACTAATATGATTATTATGAACTAATTTTGTATAACATGTAGAAAAAGAAGTTTCTATTCCTGATATTCCCGGACTACCTTTTAGCTTATCTTCTTTACTATGAGGTGCATGATCCGTTCCTATGCAATCTACTATATCTTCTTTTATTGCCTCTATTAATACTTTTATATCTTCTTCTTCCCTTAAAGGTGGATTTACTCTATAAAAAATTTTATTTGTAAGTGCTATATGATGTGGTGCTACTTCACAAGTTACTTTTAAACCTTTCTTTTTAGCATCACTTATATATTCCATAGATTCTTTAGTGCTTACATGAGCTATATGGACCTTACACCCTGTAAATTCTGAAAGGGCTATGTTTCTCCAAGTCATTAAATTTTCTGAAAGCCTAGTATCTAGATTTGTTACATCATGTTCCTCTGAGTGACACATTACTATAAGATCTTTTTCTTTAGCTTTAAACATAGCATCTATTAATACCCTTGTGTTCATTACATCTTTTCCATCTTCTGATATTATTTTTACTTTCTTATCTATAGAATCTATATGACTTATATCATCACCAGAAAAATCTTTTGTAATGGACATACATTGATGGATATCTACCAACCCTATTTCTTTCCCTTTTTCTAAAACATATTCTACTTCTTTATTAGAACTACATATAGGTTTAGTATTAGCCATTAAGTTTACCATAGTATACCCACCTTTTACTGCCGCTCTGCTTCCTGTCAATATATCTTCTTTATATGTAAAACCTGGTTCTCTAAAGTGGGCATGCATATCTATGAAAGATGGAAGAAGAGTTAATCCTCTTCCATCAAATATTTCACAATTTTTATTTAAATCTTTTCCTAGTTCCTCTATAATTCCGTTTTTTATATAAATATCTCCATGGAAGTTTTGACACCAATCTATTATATTGACATTTTTAATTAGTAGTTCATTCATTTGTGCACTCCTCCATAAATTTTATATTTTATTTATATCTCCTCCTGAATATATTTCGTCACAATATTTACATCTATACTCACCATTTTCTTCATCTACTAAGTAAAATTCATTAGGTATATAATTTTCTATAGATGTTATGCAACGTGGATTTTTGCATTTTATAACATTTTCTATTGTTTTAGGTAGTTCTAACTTTATTTTTTCCTTTATTTTTTCATTTTCAATAACATCTATTGTTATTTTAGGATCTATAAATCCTAATACTTTATAATCTATCTCCATAATATTTTCTATTTTTATTATATCTTTTTTACCAAGTTTTGAACTTTCCGCATTCATTATAAGAGCTACTCTATAGTCTGCCTCTTCTAATCCTAAGTATTTAAATATTTTTATACCATATCCCGCTTGTATATGATCTATTACTATACCATTTTTTATACTATTTATTGTTAACATATTATCTTACCCCCAATAATTTTGCTATTAAAGCCATTCTTACATACATTCCATATTTAGCCTGTTTAAAATAACATCCTCTTGGGTCTTGATCTATTTCATAAGCTATTTCATTAACTCTTGGTAGTGGATGAAGAACCATCATATCTTTTTTGGCATATTTCATCTTTTCACCATCTAATATATAACTATCCTTTAATCTTACATAATCATCTTCATTAAAGAATCTTTCTCTTTGAACTCTTGTCATATAAAGTATATCTAGTTCTGCCATAGCATCTTCCATTTTTGAAACTTCTTTATATTCTATATTATTTTTTTCTAATATTTCTTTTCTTATATAATCAGGAATCTTTAATTCTTCTGGGGACATAAAAATAAATTTGTTGTTTTTATACCTTGATAGGGCCTTTACTAATGAGTGTACTGTTCTTCCAAATTTTAGATCTCCACAGCAACCTATAGTTAAGTTAGATAAATCTCCTTTTAAGGATCTTATTGTTAATAGATCTGTTAATGTTTGAGTTGGATGTTGATGACTACCATCTCCAGCATTTATAACTGGTATTTCTGAATACATTGCAGCTATTGCTGGTGCACCTTCTTTGGGATGTCTCATAGCTACTATATCTGCATAACAACCTACAGTTCTTATAGTATCTGCAACACTTTCTCCTTTTGCTACTGAACTTGAATTAGGCTCTGAAAATCCTATTACCTGTCCACCTAATCTAAGCATAGCAGCTTCAAAACTAAATCTTGTTCTTGTACTTGGCTCATAAAATAATGTAGCTAATATTTTTCCATCACATACATGTAAAAATTTTTCTGGGTCCTCAATTATTTCATCTGCTAATTTAAATACCTCTTCTAGTTCCTCTAATGAAAAATCCATTGGGTCTAATAAATTTCTTCCTTTTAACATATACAATTCCTCCTTTTTAATCTCTCTGGATTAAATTTAAAGGTATAAAAAATGCCTTCCTTTTTTAAAGGAAGGCACAATTATACTCTAGTTTAAAATATTATACTTTCATATAATATTTATAATTATACTCTTTTTATAAAATATGCTTTTCTCTTCCTTTTTAGTCTCACAGGACTAATTTTAAAGGTCTTATAAAAATTTTATTAATCTTTATTGGTAATGTTAGCACAGAAATTAAACTAAGTCAACTATTATTTTAATCTTTGTGACATTAAAGCTGCTCCTATAGCTCCAGCATATCTTCCAAGTTCATGGGCTTTTACTTCTGAGCCTAATTTTTCTGATAGTCTCTCTAATATGTAATTATTTTCACTTAATCCTCCAGTTAAAAAATATTGTCCATTATCTGAATGTTTTTGGCATAAAGATTTTACTTTTCCGGTTATAGAATCTAATACTCCATAGGCTATATCTTCTCTTTTCTTACCACTACCTATTAAACTTATAACTTCTGACTCTGCAAATACTGTACACATAGAGCTTATAGTTACATTTTCTCCATTTTTTGCTCTTTCACACATTTCTTCTATATCAAAACCCAATGTATTTGCCATTAGTTCTAAAAATCTACCTGTTCCTGCAGCACATTTATCATTCATAGTAAAATTAGTAACATTACCATCTTCCACTGTTATAACTTTTGTATCTTGGCCTCCTATATCTATAACTGTGCAATCCTTCTTAAATAGATAGTAAGCTCCCTTGCCATGACAAGTTATTTCTGTTATAGTTTTATCCGCATAAGGAACAGAAACTCGACCATAACCTGTAGCAACTATTTTAGAATTTTTTTTATCTGCTCCTATTTCTTTTAATTTATTTTTAATTTCCTCTGCAGTTTTAACACTGCTCCAACCTGTTGGCAATACAAATACATCCTTTATATTATCATTTTCAAATACACAAACCTTAGATGCAGTAGATCCTATGTCTATACCTATATAAAACATTTAACCCCACCTTTTCTATTAATTAAGCATAAAAATTTTTTATAGTTTTAGTTAATGAATGTAATCCCGAAGTCTTCACTCCATTATTTTCTATTAATTTTTTTATAAAATTTTCATCATTCTTATTATACATTATACATATACCACAGGATTTAGATAGTTCTCTTGGTGTAGGAACAATAGTATGTTTTATTTTATTTTTGCTAAGTAAACTATCCATTTTCATACCTTCTGTATGTGAAGGAAAAAGAATATAGTAATTTGTTTGCTCCATTTTATACACTTCCTTTCACAATATTTAATTATATGTATTAAAAAAATAACCTAGTTTTACTATAGCCCATATTTAATAAATATGTAACTAAAATTGAATACTTATTAGCTATACATTATACATTATATATTTATTATAAAACATGAGAAACCAGGAGAGAACCCAAACGGTGCATCTCCTGGATAAAATTTGTAGATGTAATTTCAAACTTTTTAATTAATTATATTTTTAATCTCTTTTTATCTTATATCATTTCAAGAAATGCTTCTACTCTTGTCTTTATCTGTCCTGAATCTTCTGTTGAATAATCTGTTTCTATATGCATTATTGGAATATTCTTCTCTTTTAAATTTGCTTCTACATCCCTATGTTCAACTGCATAAGTATGGCAGAAAGATAAATTAGTATCTATAACTCCATCTGCTCCATATTCTTTTGTATATTTTATTATATCATCTATTCTTCCTGTGTTTGGCGTAAAACAGGCACAATTTATATTCAAATATCTATCTGCCAAATTTTTAATTAATTCTTCTAAAGTTTCGCCCTCTTCTGAAACTTCCCCTTCAAAGTATCTAGTTCCTGTACAAGTTTCTTCTACTACAACTTCAGCATCTAAACTTTCTATTATTGAATGAAGCTTCCAGTTTGGTAGTGCCATTGGAGTTCCTGTTATTAATATTCTCTTTTTATTGCTTTCTTGAGAGTTTTTAATTCTTTCTTCTAATTCATCACATAATTCATGAACTTTTTCTGTAAATCTCTTTGGATCATCGTAGAAAGCTATTTGAGTTATTAATAAACAGTCTAATCCACTTATTGGTGATGGTTTATATTTTCTTAAATCATATAATCTTTTTAAGGCTTTTCTTTTAGCATTAGTTACTCTTATACCTTCTTTTAGTGCTTCTACTGTTATTTTATTGCCTGTAATTTCTTCCACTTTTTTAATAAGGTCATTAATTTCTTCTCCCCATTTTTTGAAGTCTTTATCTCTTTTCATTTGAGGAAGATCCATTACATGTACTGGTACATATTCATCTAATATTTCCCATGCTTTTTTCTTTCCATCACAGGTAGTTTCTCCTATAACCATATCACAGGATTGGAAATAAGGGCATGTACCACCTATTTTAGCACCCATAAAAGCCTTTATAAGAGGGCACATATTTCTTGGTAAAACCTTTTCTCCATCTTCAATCCAAAACTGAGAACCTGCACATAAACCAACACTTAATGCTTTTGCTGCTACAATAATTTCTTCAGGAACAAATACACAAAAAGTTCCTACTACTTTTCCACCTTTTTTTCTATGTTCGTCTAATTCTTGAATTCTAAGTCCATGAACTTCTGACACAACAAAATTAAAATAATTCATTCCCTCTGGTCTATTTTCTTGTGTCAAATATGTAGAGCCATATAATTCTGGTAAAACAGCACATAATTGATCATGCTTTTCTAGGTTTACTCCTAAATCCGTCCATAATTTTCTATAATCTCCCATTAATAAAATCCCTCCAAATCAATTACTTCATATCAATTTTACCATAGTTAATATATAGCAAGTTATTTGAATATGTAATGATTACAGTTATACTTATTATATTTTTTTATACAAATTTAATTTTCATATTATAGCATTTCTATAAAAGCCTCTACTCTAGTTTTTAGTTGGCCTAAATCCCTTTTAGAATAATCTGTTTCTATTTTTAAATAAGCTACTTTTTTATTATTTGTAACAAAAGTTTTTATTCTATGAGATTCTATATTATAGGTATGACATGCTTGTAATATAACTTCTACTACACCCTCCACCCTATATTCATCTATTAAATAATCTAAATATTCTATCCTATTATCATTAGGACTCATACAAGCACAGGCTGTTCTTAAATATCTTTCTGTTAATGCATCCATTGGATTTTTTTCTTCATCTACTAATAAACTTTCATCTTTTGCATCACTACAATTTTCATAACAAACTACTACTCCTCCATTATCTTCTATAGCCTCAATTACTTTTTCAGTAGAATCTCCTAGAGGACAACCTGTTACAAGTATTCTTTTAGCCTCTTTAGAAACAGGCCTTTCACCTTCATTATATTTTTTCATTGTTTCTCTTATTATATTATTTATATCCTCTATTTCCTTTTCCTTATCTGATAAATATAAAGTCCCCTGTATTACCCTTCTCAAATTATAACCTGTCATAGGTGGTGGACAAAGTTTAGATAAGCTATAATAATCTCTTAAAGCCGTTCTTTCCCTATTTCTTAATTTAATTTTTTCTTTTAACTTTTCTTCCGTAATTTCTACATTCAAATTCTTTTCTAATTCCTCTTTAAGCTTTATAATTGCTTTCTTGTAATAACTATAGGAATCCTTTCCATAAGGGGTTTGGGGTATATTCATAACATGCATAGGTTTCATTTTACTTAATGCTTCATACATTTTCTTTTTTCCATCACAAGTAGTTTCTCCTAAAAGCATATCTGAAAAATAATAAAATGGGCATTTTTCTGTTAATGCAAAACCATAACTTGATTTTATTAGTGGGCATAAATTTCTTGGCAAATGTTTTTCTGCATCATCTATAGGTTCCTCATCCATTCCACAAAGCCAAGCCCCCACTGCTCCTGATGCAGCTATAACTTCCCAGGGAGCAAATCCACAATAAACTCCCACTATTTTTCCACCTTCATCTTTAATTTCCTTCATTTTTACAAATGAATTTCTTTTAGCTTCACTAAAGTCCTTAATAAAATCTGGTAATTTATTCATATAATATCCCCCTCTAGATAAAAATGGAATGCCTCAAAATAGATTTAATCTTATATTTGCGATTTTAAAATTAAATCTATTTCATTTTGAGACACCCTTTCTTTTCTTTTATTATATTGTTATTATATGGTCTACTCCTGCAGAATCTAATGCTGCATAACATACTGGGAAACAACCTATTGCCGCTTCTTTAATTAACTTGTCCTCAATTTTTCTTTCTTTAGCACATTTATCACAAGCTAATAAAACAAGCCCAGTTTTTTCACTTAATTTTTTTAATCTTTCTGCTGTTTCTGTACCCTCTATTAAAAAATATGTATTATCCATTATAAAAAACATTCCAACTACATCTGCACCATGCATTTCCTTTTCCATTTGTGGAATAACCATATTGGTTAAAATATTTTGAGCATGTGGTGACTCTAATACATAAGCTACTTTCATCTTAAAATCCTCCTAATTATTTTTAATTTAATATATTTATCCAATGACTACCCGCTCTAATACTCCCATCTTCTTCAAAGTGGGAGTAAAAACTCCCTCTGAAGCCAAGAACTCTGTTTATAAATTTTGGCTTAATGAATCCTTTAATATATTAGTTAATTCCTTTTTTAATTCTAGATATTTATGGTTATCCCTATTTCTTGGTCTTGGTAAACTAATTTTCATATCTTTTATAATTTTTCCTCCCTTAGCTGCAAAAACAATTACCCTATCACTTAGGTATACTGCTTCGTCAACATCATGAGTTACCATTATAACTGTAGTTTTATCCTTTAACCATAAACTTTCTAACTCTTCTTGCATCATTTGCCTCATTTGAAAATCTATAGCACCCAAAGGCTCATCCATAAGTAATACCTCTGGTTTACTGGCTAGTGCTCTTACTACTGCAGTTCTTTGTTTCATACCACCTGATAATTGATTAGGGTATAAATTTTCTTTTCCTTTTAGCTTAGACATCTCTAATAAATAATTTAACCTATCTATAGATTCCTTTTTAGGAATTTTTTGTTGTTTCATAGGGTACATTATATTATCTTTTACAGTCATCCATGGGAATAATGCATAATTTTGAAAAACAAAGCCTCTGTCTGGACCAGGTTTCATTACCCTCTTATCATTTAAAATTATTTCACCAGAATCTGAATTATGAAAACCTGCAATCATTGTTAAAAGCGTTGTTTTTCCACAACCGGATGGACCTAGCAATGTTACAAATTCTCCTTCTTCTATATTAAAACTTACATTATCTAAAACTTTATTTTTTTTCTTATTATTTATGTAAGATTTACTAACATCCTTTATTTCTAACCTCATTATTGAACATACCTCCACTTAGTAAGTAACTTATTTAATTGAAGTAGTCCCCTGTCTATAAAGAATCCAATTAAAGCTGCTAATATCATTAATGCAACTAACATATCTGTTTGCATTTTTGTTTGAGCTTCTACCATAGAGAAACCGAGACCGGCACTCGTTGCTATAAACTCCGCTCAGATTACGGACATCCATCCTCCACTTATAGCTATTCTAGCTCCTGTTAATATATCAGGTATAGAAGCTGGTAATATTATATTACTAAATATGCTCCAAGGGCCTGCTCCCATACTTCTAGCTGCATTATAATAATCTTTAGAAATATTTTTTACTCCAGCTATAGTATTTAATATTACTGGGAATATTCCTGAAAACGTAATTAAAAATATGGTAGGTCCGTCCCCTATTCCGAACCATACAATCGTAAGAGGAACCCATGCCATTATAGGAACTTGCCTTATGGAATCTATAAATCCTCCTATAAGATTATTAGCCATTTTAAAAGCTCCCATAAAAAGACCTAATGGAACGCCTATTATCATGGCATACATAAAACCTTTTAAAACCCTATTTAATGTAATAAGTAAATTGGTCATAATTTCACTACTAGTCAAACACTTTATAAAAGCTTTTCCTGTTCTTTTAGGTGTTGGTAATATTAATTCATTACCATAATGTTCTGCTAACAAATACCAAACTATTATTAAAATAACCATCATAATTAATTTGTACATTAATTCTTTAATCTTATTTTTACTGGTTTCTTTTAATATTCCTGTTGAGGTATTAGAAAGAACTTTACTTTCAATTTCAGCCATTGTTCCACCTCCTCATTAGATAAGTTAATTTTTTTATAATCTTCTATAGAGTTTTTAATTCTATCTTTTCTTTTTAATTCCATAACGGACTTATTATAATTAGTTATAAACTCTTTAAATTTTTTATCCTTTTTAAATTTTTTCTTAATAACTAATACATAGCTTGTATAATTTTTATTTATACTTAAAGCTTTTTTTTGTCCATTTAACTTTAATGCTTTTATTGAATCTATTATAATCCCATCAACCCTACCTTTTTCCAATGCATAAGGCAAAGATGAATATATCATCGGATATATTTGTACTTTTTCTCCACATTCATCTTTAATAATTTTTTCTTGATAAAATCTATTTTGTGTCATGGCTATTTTTTTAATTTTATTTTCATCCTTTAAAACAAATATGTCCGAATTACTAACTAAAGGACATATTATTTCAAATCTATCATCATTTTCAATTAAATTTTTAGCTGCTTCTGGACACATTATTGCTATATCTAAAACATCTGAGCTTAAAGCCCATTGAGAAGTATTACCTCAGCAGTCCTTTATAAAATATGGTTCAAAATTTTCATCTAAATCTGCATTTTTTAATCTATTATTATTAATCATATAATTTATAACAAGTCCAGATGAATCATCTGAAACTCCAATTTTTATTTTGGAATTTAAAGATTCATCTGGTAATTTATTTAGTACTAAAATAAATATTATTAATATAGTTAAAGTTATAATAACTTTTTTTAAATATTTCATATAC
>OGSC01000379.1_pt1 | contig 23718 bp, 29 predicted proteins | sample 1573751 | NCBI WGS metagenome assembly OGSC01 (sample SAMN03295840, study PRJEB24534) | human gut metagenome | isolation source: fecal sample 8 from infant 5 | host: Homo sapiens | place: USA: Pittsburgh, PA | collected 2014-07
TTGATAAGCAATGCTTGATAATGTTTCGCCGTATTGTACCACATGAGTCGCTTCTGGTTGTTTATCAGGAACAGTTGCCGCATCTGGCAATAATTCAATATTGCCTTTGCTGATCCATGACAAGATACCTTCAAGCAATACTCTGCTTTCAGTTACTTCTTGTACTTTATAGCTGTTTCCTTTTACCCATTGCGGAATAGCTTCGCCAGTTGCCCAAGCATCAACACTAAATTTCACTTTAACAGTGTCGCCCACTTTAACATCGGAACTTGGCGTATTTTCTACTTCTTTACCTTCCTCAATAGCTGGTGTGTTTGTTGCTGGTTGGTTATTCTTTGTATAACCATTATCAGTAATACCTGTTAAATCAACGTTACCATCTAGCCCTCCTGCAACGTAGGTTGACGTGAACTGAAAAATACCGATATTTTCAAATGAAGGAAAATAATTGTAATTTGGATAAGGTGTCACTTCATAATCTGGATATTCTGCCATCCATAATTGATACTTCTTTGCAATTCGTGATAAATCATAAGATGAAGTAAGATACCCTTTGTATCCGTAAAGCATCGGTGTATATCCAGCCTCTTTGATATAGTCTAACGCCCATAGCGTTACATCCGTCGATTGAACGCCGTCTTCCGCATCTAAGGCGACAATTGATCCCTTTGGTGTTTGAACTTTAGGTAAAAAGTAATCTAATACTTGCTTTGCATTTTCGTAGGTAAGGACGTTTTGCCACCATACATACGTATGCGCTCGTTTACCTTGAGCAATCGTACTAGCTACTTGACTAGAATAAGTAACTTGATCATAAATCCCATAGTTGTTTTGCCCACCAATTTGTGAAATTGAGAATTTATCATGTGCATAACCAAATGTTGCTTGATACCCATTCCAAATAGACAAATCAACGCCTTGGTCTCCTTTTGCAGCAAATGTGCTAATTGGTGATACAAAAAATAAGACTACCAGTAACGTTGCCAATAGTTTCTTTTTCATTTATTTATCTCCTTTCCTATCTGATAATCCAGGTGTTGTGGGATCTGTCACAATACCTAGAATAGTTAGCACAACAAATAATGCATTAACAACATCTAACAGTTGCTTATTAATCATTTCAATTTGAAATTTATATCCAAAAGGAACTGCTACTACTTGAATTAATAATAGAACTGCTGGAATAATCGAAAGCCAAAATTGTTTGTTCTTTATTCTTGATTTCCAATTAATCATTTTTATTTCCTCCAATCCCTCTAAAGAGGGTTTTATTTTGCTCTTCCAATCGGCTAATGCGTATTTCATGGTTATTTAAACGTTCAACAGCTTCCTTTAGTTCTTTCATGCTATCTTCTAATTGAGAAAAGACATGATAAAATTTCATTAATGCGAAAATAATTCCCCCTAAGAATGTAATCACTGCTAACCATTGTTCTACTGTTAAGTTCATCCTGCACCTACTTTCTACTTACAAGAAAAACCGCTTAGCTTTCGCTAAACGGTTCTCCACAAATTTTTGTATATTCTTCTTTTGTTAAGCAATTCATATTCACGTAATCTACTAAATCTTGTTTTGTATAACAATTCCAATCATACAACTGTTTAATATTATCGAAACCTGGAAAAGCATTCGTTTTCATCTTATTCCGCTCCTTTCGTAAGTTCAGCGACTTGTTTCATCAATTCGCCAGTCATTCTTTGTGTTTGTTGAATAACTTGATTCTGCTGAGAAACTTGCTTCATTAATTCCGCATTTTGCTTTTGTAAAAGTTCCAATTCCGTAGGTGGCGTTGGCTCTGGTTCTGGCACATTATCAGGATCGTATATTAAGCTTGTTCCGTCCCAGCGATAATTAAAAAAATCTGTTGGCTCTTTTTCTACTTCAAGTTCAATTTTATTCGGTTGTTCCATTGTGGAATATCCGTCTAAATAACCTTGAATATCATCAATCCAAATTTTCATGTTCTCTTTCCTCCTAGTATTCATAAATCGCACTTAACGCAAACATTTTACTGCCTGAACCAGCCGTATCACTAGAAGAGGCATTTAAGTCGTTTCCAGTAATTTTAGTATCCTTAATATATAAATATTTCCGTACTAAATTAGTATAGTATCCATGTAAAAGGAAAATAACTCCCCCAGAACCTGGATTCTGCGCATGCTGTTTAGGCACTAAGAAAAAGTGATAACACGCACCGTTCAAAGCTCCTTCTTTGGTATATTCTTGCCATTGTAAAATCCAACCATTCTCACACTGTGAAAGAGACTTAGAAGGTACTTGCCCATTTCCTGCAGCTCCGCCATACCATGCACCTGTCCACAACGGTTCTTTTTTGGTAATTTTTTGATATGCTTTGTCCGCATCTATTTTTTTTATATAAGATTCAAGCCCATCAATTGCGGCAGTATGTGTTTTAAGATAGACTGGTTTTCCTTTTTCTTTTAATTGAACAATATCTGTTGTCATTACACTTCCCCTACCTTTTCAAACGTAATTGCTGGCAATCCATCTAGCTTTGTTTTATCTTCTTTAGACATCAAGCCATTTTTTATTGAGGTTGCAACGTCTGTCGTTGTTGCATTTTGCCCTGCTGGACCTTGCGGACCAACGTCTCCTTTATCTCCTTTTGGACCTTGTGGACCTGGGTCTCCCTTTTCACCTTTCAATACTTCTGGTTTCCCTTCCACAGCATTCCAATGTGTTTGAGGAAATACCTGTGTTCCTCCTTGTTTTACTTTAACAATATCTGTCATTCAACTTCCCCTACTCTCTCAAACGTAATATCAGGTATTCTGTCAATGGCTTCTTGAACTTTTTGGTCAACATATTGTTGATTCACTCCGCCGCCATCGCCACCACCAGTTGCTGAAATAACACCATCTTCTGAAATAGAAATATTCGCTCCAGCAGTATAACCTTTCAACTCTTCCAGTTTCGATTTTAGTTCAGTGGTGAAATTTTGATCTGTTTGCTTTACCGCAGACAACGTTCCGTCTTCTGTAATTTCTAACAGTTGGCCAACCTTTATTCCGCCCAGTTCATCTGCGGTAGCGATTGGAAGAATGTACACGCCTCCCTCGCCATTTGACAACCGTTGAAACATTTCAGCAGTGATAATACCGTCTGTTTCTTCTGTCGCATAAGGAAGTTCTGTCAGTGCATTTTCTAAGCCTAGATCTGCTTTAGTGATAATTACTGCCCCAGTATATCCATTAACAGATAATACTTTTGATTGACCCGCAATAATTTTTTCTAATCCTCGAACAGCGGATGCATGTGTAATAGGATAAAACTGACGTTCCACGCCATTTTCATCGGTTTCCATCATTCGTTTTGCTTTAACCACTTATTTCACCCACTTTTTCAAACACATAAGCGTTCTGTTTTGTATCATCAACTGTTGCGATAACCAATGCCCCATCGATCGCAGGATAATCAACTGTTCCAACAATTTCTGTTTCATGATTCAGTGAAAAAGCATCATCTTGTAAAATAATCAAGTCACTTATTTCGCCATATTCTAACGTATATAAGCGTTTCTCTAATTTCTGATACAAATATTCCATATCTGCCAATAAACGTTCAGAAATTGAATTATGGCGCACTCCTTGAATGTCTACACGTGCATCCATTAGCTCGGCTAACATCGTACCGCCAGGATCAATCGTTTTTAAAATATCTTTGATTGATTCGAACCATGAAGTGAAATCTGTTTTTTGCGCATCTCGCCACGCTTCGAACTCTTCTTTTCTAGCATTCATCCAATCAGTAAAATCACCCTTATTTTCGTTGATAAAAGCGTTCATGTCCGCGATTAAATCTTCAATGGACTGCCAATAAGAACCCATTTCACCTTCTGTTTTCGAAGCAGCATTCACTACAAAGTAAGAAAAGTTTTGCGTTGCACCAATCAGGTTATCACCTTTATGAATACTGAAATATGCTTCTTGTCTGTGTAACGACTGCATAGAATATTCATCAAAGGTATACTGAATAATCCCTTTTTTGGCATTCACAATTTTTGCTGAACGTTGAATCGGATATTTATTATCAATAACCGATTCAAAAAAAACTTCGCAACCTGTTAAATCAAGTGGCCAAGCATTTTCAACTAGTATGGCTTCTAAGACTTCTGTGTTTCGATTTCCTTGTCGTACATTCTGAATCCCAATGTAATTGTAAGGTTCAGTTGTACTTAGCGTTGCTTGCCATTTAACCATTGAAAAATCCTCCTTTCGTTATTTTGGTGGAATAACAATCGATTGAATAGAATTAGCAAAATATAATCGGTCATATTTTGCGACAATTTGCCCTTGCTCGGCGTTCTGTTCTATGGTTTGGATACGTCCGTTATTTAAGCCGTAAATCACGCCCGTGTGACCATATGTTGGGTCTACTGTCCAACCTGTTCCCCATTGGCCACCTCGTCTAATATTGACGATTGCTCCTACCACTAAATCTTGATACGTTGGATTTTGGATTACTCGCCAACCTACCGCATTCCAATCATATGCTTCACCAATATCTGCAGCAGATGATGTATCACCAATTACATGTGAAAAGCCATAAATTGTTCCTGCACCTAAACCACAGCCGCCCATAAAACCAGAATATTCGGCTGGAACGGCATAACATTGCCCATTACCAAGCCATTTGCCCATTAAGGTCTCCAAATGTTCTATGCCAGCTTTTCCTGTTGCAGTAGAAGCTTTCAAATCTTTGAATTTGTCATACCATACTTGTGCATAGGTTTGTCTTTCTGGATGTGCTGCAGCTGGACGTTCAAAGTTTAATTCAAACGCATAAGCAGCTGTTTTAGGCGAGCTGACAACTTTAAATTCATCAACTGTTAATGGACTTACTTGTCCTAACCATTGCCCATTGAACATACACCAATTAATTAATTGAGCTTGGGCTAATGACGTCCTATAGTCTTGTTTGATACCTGCAGCTGCGATTAAGCGTTGTACATATTCTCGGCCATTCCAAGTTGGTGCACCTACCAATGGATATGCTGAACCGTCCCATTGAACCCATCCGTAAGCTGGACCGCCTATTTGTTCGGTATCTGGGTTCATACTTGGACCAACTTCTCCTTGTACATTTCCAAGGATACCTGCAGCAGCTGCTTTGCTGTATCCGTTAGCTAATAGGTAACTCCATAAGTCCCAAGCAAATTTATCTGCATCGCTTGTAACTTCTGATGGATAACCACCTGTTCCAGCTCCAGAACCGCCACCACCATTTTGACCAGGTATAACTTCTTTGCCGCCCACAATCAATCGATCAACTGTCAGAATTGCTTTACTTCCATTTGGACCAAAAAAGTTAAAATTATTTCCAACAAAAAACTGTGTAGGACCAGTAATTAAATGTCCTGTGCCTGATTGGTTAGACAAACCAATAATTTTTTGGGGATTATCTGCGACTAATAGTAATGAATTCCCATCAGAAACTACAGGATTTCCATTTTTATCTGCTAACCCTGGAAAAGGATTTCCCTTTGTTCCCATCGTGCCAACGTGACTATTACCATTCCAAAACTCCATCCCTTTTTTAGTTAATTCCATGATTTTTTTCTTATTATTCCAAGCTTGTAAAGTACCGTTTACCATACGTAAAATATCTCCACAGCTATTAAATGATGTTTCAAAAATATTAGATTTTATTTTGCCAGCTCCTATAAAGTCCGCATTCAATACTCCATTAATTCCCCACGCATTTTTAAATGGACCTTTCCAGCCAGTTCTTGAGAATCCAATTCCTTTGTTATTAATTGCAATCACATCTTTTGCAGTATCCGTGGATTCCGTATCTAAGTAATAATGGGTATTAGGTCGATTTTTAGGATATTGAAGTATACTTCCACCTTCAACACCGTTAATCAAATTAGTAATATAATCTACAAAATCACTCATATACTCTTTTTTTGTCAATGTTTTTATAGCTTCTTGAAAGTCTTGGCTTTGCTGTTTATAAAAAGCAACTTGGATATCTCCCGCAGTGATTTTTATTGTTTTTTCTGCTAAAGCATCATAGACAATTCCTGTAACTTTCGTTTGAATGTCAATATCATAAAGCTTGTGGTATACAGTGAATGTATCGAATAAATTATAGTTACGCATCTTAGCAAATTCTTTTGCTTCTTCTGAATCTGTAAGTTTCTCAATTTCTAATTCAATAGAAACTTTAGGCTTATCACTTCCTGGATATAATGTAGTGAAGTATTTACTTGCCACTTTATTTAAGCTAGCTATATCTTTTACTCCTTGATCTTCAGTAAACTGAATGTATTGAGCGTAAACATCAGGATACTTACTGATATATTCGCTTTTAACTGCATTTCCATAAATCCGTTGAGAAGTTCCGTCTGCTCCACTTTGAAGCTCTGCAAATGGCAAAACTTTAGTAACAATTGATTGCCAATCAAATTTAATGGTTAATCCTTTTAAATCTTTACCATAACGAACAGTTCCAACGTTATCTCGTCCTCTACGCCTTAGCAAAGATAATTTAAAAGGCTCTCGTTTTATTTCTCCGCCCCAGTATTGAAGTAGAGAACCTTGTTCCCCTGCAATACAATTCAATACATTTCTAGCTTCAAATGTAGTGCTAGAAGCTGTATTTATATCAGAATATAGTTTGATATCACAAGGTTCGTCCATGTTCTGTTCGATTAATTTCATTGCTTCTGCACCATTACGATTATCAACTGTTACTAGCCTCACTTGTCTGTTTCCTAGCTTATAAGTACGAGATTGGGCATAAATAACAATGCTATTAGTAAAAGTATCTTTAAACGTTTGTTTGATCTCAAAAATGTGGTATTCTTCTAAGTCATTTGGCTTTGCTTTAATTTGATAGCCATTTTCGAAATAATCACTAAATCTGCTAATCGCTGGATAGTCCATTTCTAGTTCATATTTTCCGTTTGCTTCTTCAGTGATTTCGCAACGTGTCGCATCAACAAGACGTCCTAATCCATTTGTTGAAAAATCTTTTTCTCCAGGTTTAAAAATAACTGGAATCAAACCTTTCGCCTCCAATTCGGCTGAACCTTAAACTCTGTTACTTTACCAGTCCAGCGAAAATTATTCTCTCCACATTTTAAAATCGGATAATCTTTAAAAAGTGTTTTATGATCCAAGATTTCAAATGCTCCACCTGATTTTCTATAAGCTTCTTGTTTTTCTGAATCTATAATGATGTCACCGTTAATTGCTTTTAATGAATATGATTGATTATTGATAAAAAAAGAAATATCCCCAGACCCCAAAATCTGAATAATGGGTTCTGAAGGATATTTTTCTGTATTGATTAACTGATTAGGATTACTTATCCAATATTGGCCAATACGATTTTTCTTAAAAGGTCGGATACTTACAGTAAATTCAAAAGGAATTAAAACCCCGCTTTTTCTTGTTCCTGTAAATTTTGGTGGACTCGTTACAATCGCCTGATAAATATAATGCTCATCAAAATAGACAATAAAATCAGAATAGTTTCCCATATCGAGCCAAAAGGAAATTTCATCTTCTAAAAAAGAAACTTCTTGTAAAGTATTTGCTTTCGCATAGCATGTAATGGTACGTTCTACATTTTTATAATATGCAAAATCAACGGCTATTGAATCATTACCCATTCGCTCCCTAAGCTCTACCACACGTCCTGCAGAAAGTCGTTCAGGTCTTTCTCTCATAAATACATTGAATTCAGAACTATGTTTTCCATTAAGAAAAAACTGTCCTCTTTTAAATTCCACCAAAAGCACCCCCCGTTGCATCACTATCTCTATTTTTAACAATTTGAATATACTTAACAAGGTCTTTAGCCATATCCATTAATTGTTTTTCATTTAATTTTCCCATAGCTTGTATATTGATATTGAAAGTATCACCGCCAATATTAGTCGTAGCATTACCTTTATTTTTAGCTAAGCTTTCTGTTTGAGCTCCTTGTTGGTTGATATATCTGCCAGTAGTAGAAAAATTTGGTAACTCTGTTGGTAAATCAGTCATTTTTTTCACTGATTTGTCAAGCGTTCCTTTTTCTTGGTCAATACCAGCTACAACACCTAATACAATATTTTTACCAATCATATCCCGCATCCATCTTGAAGGTGAATGAATGCCTAAAGCACCTTTGATTTTTTCTTTAATATTACCAGCAACTTCTTTAATTTTTTTATTCACAGCACCAATCATTGAACCAATACCGTTAACTAATCCTTGGATAATATTTTTACCAATTTCAAATAAATCGATATGGCGCATATCATTAAAGGTTTGCTTCACATTTTCAACTGTATCACTAACGCTTCTTTTAAGATTATTCCACGCATTTTTAGCACCTTGTACCAAATTGTTGAAAATATTAACTGTTCCCTGTTTTAAGTTTTCCCAACCGTTAATGATGCCGTCTTTTATACCTGTCACAAGATCAACAATCCACTGTTTAAAATTATTCCAGGTATCTTTTGACCATTGAACAGTTGCGTTAAATGTATCAACTGTGCCTTGTTTTAAGCTATTCCAACCATCAATTACACCATTTTTAATGTTTTCTACTGTTTCAAAGAACCAAGTTTTCAAACTTTCCCATATTCTAATTGCTTCAAATTTAATATTTATCCACGTTTCGATGATAGAATATTTAATTTCAATCCAAACGTTGATTGCTCCATATTTAATGTCAATCCAGAGTAAGGTGAAAAATAACTTCACATCAATCCAAATCTTTTTAATTGTCAACATCAATCCATTGAAAATAGAAGTGACTGAATAGGAAATAGCTGTAACAGTGTTATAAAAGATATTTTTAATCCCGAACCAAATAGTCTGAGCAGCTTCAGCAATATTATCCCAAACGGCAATCATGTTTTCTTTTGCCTCTTCCCATCCACCTGTGATCATTGATGTAATGAAAAGAATTGGAGCTAATAGAACATTTTTTAGAATGGTGACGACATTTTCAGCGATCATTTTGACATTTTCAATGTTCGCTTTCATAGCGTTAACAACCATTTTAAACGCATTTTTGATTCCTGTTACATATGGACCAATATATTTCCAAACAAAATCAAATGCTGTTGTGAAAACATCTGATATTGATTTTCCAACACCCTTAAACCAATCTTTCACATTATCAAAGCCATTTTTAAAACTTTCTCCAACACTTTTAGCACTGTCAGCAGCACTTTGTTTAATATTTTCCCATGTATTTTTTGAGCCTTCTTTTGTTGAATTCCAAAGTCCACTGAAAAATTCCTTGGTACCGTTCCACTTATTTTTAACCCAGTCGGCTGCATTTCCAGGTGCTTCTTTCATCCATGTGCCAGCATTCGAAAAAGCCTCTTTTGTGCCATCCCACATGTTGCTGAAAAATTCCATTGTGGAATTCCAGGCTTTTACAACTACATCAGCAGCGCTTGAGATGACCTCCTGTATATTTTTCCAAATGTTTTTGACAGCATCTCTAAAGCCTTCATTAGTTTTCCATAGATAAATAAACGCTGTGACTAACCCTACTACAGCAGTTAAGATTGCGACAAAAGGATTTGATAGCATTGTCTTATTTAAAATTGCTTGAGCTATCGAAAGTGCTTCTGTACCTTCCCTCCAAGCTTTAAATGCTGCATTCACTTTATTCACAAGCATCAACGTTCCAATGCTGCCAGCTAAACCTGCAAGCAATGGTGCATAAGGTTTTAACGTATCATACAATGTTTTGGCTGTTTTTATCATTGGCGGAATCATCTCGGCAAATTTAGATAAAGCTGCTTCCATTTTTGCCCCTTTGTCAGCAATGATTTCACTTATACTTCCAAAACCCGCACTTTTTAAACCTTCGTCAATTTTAGTTACAACGTTGGCCACACCACGGACGATTGCAGTCTTCATGTTAGCTAAACCTGTTTTAATACCAGCGGTAGAATCTTTAGCAATCTGTTCTAATGATTTAAGACCGCCACCGCCTTCTTTATTTAATTTGATTAAAGCATCTTGGAATTCTTCAACTGAAATTGAGCCATCGGAAAGACCTTCTTTCATCTGACCAGCTGTTAATCCCATTTGTTTCGCCAAAGCATTCAACGCTGGACCCAAACCACTGTTAATCATTGAGTTCCAAGTTTGCGCATCTACTTTACCATTAGAAAATGACTGTGAAAGCTGAATAATAGCATTTTCTACCATTTCAGCAAAACCACCAAAACCGAGGATACCGTTATTTAAAGCTGCGAAAATCTGTTCTGACTTCCCTAAATCATTTGTTGATGAAGCGATTAATTGAACACCTTTAATAGCGCTATCTAACGGCGTAGGCAGCCCTTGGATACTTTTCTTTAAGCTATCCATTGTTTTAGATGTTTCACCAGCTGAAAAGCCCATATTTTCAAACACACGATTTGCGTTATTTAACGTATCTACACGATTAATGGCCCCGTCGATGTTGCTGGTAATCAATCCAATACCTTTAGAGATAATTTTAGTTGCTCCGCTAGCTAAAAAGTTACCAACAAAAGACGTCCATATGCTCCCAAGAGATCGGCCGCCTTTTTGTCCTGTTCTATCAACTTCAACATCAAAGCCTTGTAACTTTTTTACTGCTGAATTTAATCCTTGTGAAAAGCCAGATTCATCCAGTATCATTTTTAAGACTAAGTCTTCATTGTTCAAAAAGTACCCCCTCCCTCTTAGAACATAGTATTTTCATCAAGATATTTGATATTTTCAAATTCGTCTACAGCATCTTTAAATGCATAAATTTTCAAAAGCTCGTTTAAATCTGTGTTTTCGATCTCATTTAAAGTCCACCCATTCTCAAGAAGCGAACTTTTTAGTTCTGCTTCTCGATATTGTGGCGTGTACTTAAAATGAGGATGATATAAAAGTTCCGTTACTTTTTTTTCTGTTCAGAATAAATTGCATCATAACCAGAAGTAACAGAACCTAACAATTGAGCTGTAATTTTCAATAATTCACGAGCATCCATACCGTCAATATATTCTTGTCCAGTAAACTGTTTTTCAAAAATAACGTCAGCAATAAAGTCATAGCATTCTCTTAAAATAGGACGAATTGCTTCCATATCATTTGTTTTTGTTGCTTCTTCTAACCTGATTTGTAAATCCGTACCTGTATCCATGACTGAACCTGGTAAAAATTCTGCCGACATGAATTGTTTTGTAGTATATTTGCTTCCATCTTTAATCATTAATTTAATTTTTTGTTGAAATTTACTTGCCATTTTAATTCCTCCATATAAAATAGGACGACAAGGTCGTCCTAAACTGTTATTTTTAATCTGCTGTTGTTACATTTAATGTACATTTTGCGGTAAAGTTACCATCTTCTGTTGTGACTACGATTTCCGTTGTCCCTTCTCCTACAGCAGTAACCTTCCCTTGAATTGGTGTTACAGTTCCAATAGCCTCACTTTCTGAACGGAACTGATATTTTTTATTTGAGGCGTTATCTGGTGTAATTGTCGGTGTTAAGGTTGCTGTTTGGCCAACTTTTAAATTTAACTCTGTTTGGTCTAAAGTTACACCAGTAACAGCAGTAGTATTTTCTTTACGTGGATCCATTACCTCAGTAAACCAGTTTTTAATCATCTCTAAGTCGACACCTTCATCGTCTTCATCCACGGAATACATATAACCCAACCCTGGAACATCAACGAAAGACCCCGTCCATTCTGGATGAGTATAAGATACTGAACTTCCTTCTAATGTAGATGTTTCATCAGATGTTAAAGCAAATTTTCCTTTATAGAAGATCGTATAGCGATATTTACCGTTCGATTTTCGGCGACGGTAAGCAAATGCTCCATCTGATGCAATATCATCCGCAGACTGCAATACGCCACCCTTTAATTTTTTTCCCCCTGTAATTTCAGCTAAAACTTCATTTTGGTAGCCGTTTGTTTCTAAAGTAACTTCTGCACCACCAAATGCAACATACTGATCTTGAACTACACTATCGCCATAGTCAGGCGTTGTTTCTGTTGTAACATCTGGTTTGATACTGACAGCAGTACCGATTGTAATTGGCGTTCCGTAAACTGGAAAAGCGCCCGTTTCGTCTTTTAGTGGGAACCACGTTGGCTTCTCTACAGAAATGACACTTACATTTTTCATTTTTGCCATCTATTTTTCACTCCATTCAATTAATTGTGGGAACGCAACATTAAAATTGATATGTTGAATTCCGTCTGTTTTAAACGTTTGATAATCTTCTGGAAACAATTCATTTCCGTCCAAATTCAACACATTAAAAAAAGCCCCACAGCTTTCTGTTAGGCTTGTTACTAATTGTTTATCTTTCTTACTATCAACCAGTGCAATATCAACATTGTATGCTTTATTTTGAACGTTTTGACCTACATTATCAGTCAGACTCTCTTCAAGACTTAACACAAAATAAAACGGTTCTGACGATTGCATTACATCATCAAGATAGATAGGCGCATTCGAGAACTGTTTTATTGTGTCAGTAAGCATTTTTAAAATTTTATCGTACATATCTAACCTTTCTTAACAATGATAATCGCCATTTGTTTAAATCGTTTCGGAATATATGTTGCATTAGCTAATTTATTAGATTTTTGCAACATAAATCTGCCTTTAACAAATCCGCCATTTTTTGTTCGGTGGCCATCGTTTACATATCTAAAGTATTTTTCATTATTAATCAATGCTCCCACGATACGACCACTAGACAACTTTCTAGCTTTAATGATTCGATAGCCTCGTCTTAAATCACCCGATTTAATTGGTGTCATAGGTACAATTAACTGATAAATTTTAGCTAACGAATCATTCACCATTGCAGCACCTTCTTTTTCAGCAATGGGTGTCATTTTCTTTAAATTTGCAATAACTTTATCAGCATTTGATTTCATTCTAAGATCGCTTTTACTCATCAATTGAACTTCCTGATAGCACTACTTCTATATGGCTTGGATAATAAAAAGGTTTTTTTGAAAATAACACATGTTTTTGACCTGTACCTTGAGTAATAGTTATTCTATCTCCTTTTTTAACTTTTATATTAGGTTCTAAAAAAAGTTTTTGTTCTTCATAAGAGATATTAAACGCTTCTTTGTTTTCTATTACAGGTAAGTTCCCCATACTTCCTTGAGAGAAAGCACAGGGTAACTTGCCAACATGAATTGGAAAATAAACTTGTTCAGTAATCCCACTTTCCGTATTTTCAATATCGCTCATTCTCTCAATAACACAGGTATCAAAATAAGTAGCTGCTAAAATTTCTGCTTCATTCAATAGAAAAACACCCCGCTATCACAGCCTAAAATACGTTTAATAGCACTGCTATAGTTCTTCATGAGTGATTGTATGTCTTTTGATTCAACTACATAACTAATTGATGTATCACCACGTTTTACACTAGCTACAGACTTATCTATTTCGTTTTTTAAAGCTTTGTAGATAACCTCAATTATAAGTTGTTCAAACTCGTCCCAAGCAATATCAATTTTGCAAGTATTGTAAGAATTGATTTCAAAGATAACAAGGTTTAAAACAGACAAAATCCTATCTTCAGAAGCGTTAGGTAGCATCAATTGAATTTTCTCAACGATTTCTTCTTTTTTTTCATCAACCATAAAGCATCATTACCTAAACTTTAAAAGTATCTGCAGCACGTTCTAATATCTCAATAGCTTCTTTGTCATCTTCTGAAACTACAAATTCATTATTTTCGTTTGCTGTGATAAATTTTTTTGTTTTAGGATGCATAAAGCCCACAAAGTTTTTCTTGTCAAGCACACGATAGGTTACTTCTTTTTTTGCTGTTGCCATTTTTAATTTCCTCCTTCGTTATTATATTTTAGGCTTTCAAGTTCAAGATTGCTCCAGAATTAGAAGCTTTGTATTCAATTGAATACTCACCAACTAATCCAATCCGTCTTGAATCTGTTGTTTTTGCTAATTCTTCCGCACGCCATTCACGTAGTGGACGTAATTTTACATAATTAGTATCAATAGCTGCGATTGTTCCATTAGGTAAATTAGGTTCAATTAACGCAATTCCTGAGCCGTAATTTGAGACAATATTTCCAAGTTGCAATCCAAAAGTAAGTTTATCGCCAAATTGCACAATTTTTGTTGATTTTTCATCCAACTGATCAGTCATTAATTCTTGCATATCAGGTGCTACTAAACATAATTTTTCGCCCATGTATCCTTTTTGGAACATTGTTTTAAATAAGGCATCAATATCTTTTCTTGTTACTGCCCCCGCAGCTGCTGTTTCGACTTTATTCGTTGAGCTAATCAAATTTAAAATTCCGTTCATCTGACGACCTTTAGAACCAGATTCATCAGCCTTTACACCAACAATCAATTTACGATTTAAGTCAATTTTCATTTCTGTAGCACGAAGAGCTACTTGGCTATTCAATTCATTTCCTACACCATCTACATTAATAGCATCTAATGTGCCAGATACAGAAGTTGATTTTCTGAAAATTTCAGTATAGTTGTTAAACCATGTACGATCAGATTCCGCATCTGCGTATTCTCCGCCTTCTAATTGAGCAGATGAATCATCATTATTCATGCCGTATTCTCGCCATTTAATCTCAGTTGACTTGGCAGCTTCAACTTTGCCTGCGCCTAACAAATAGCTTAAAAATGGTGTATTTGGAACTTGTAATGCATTAACTTCCTGTGAAATATCTAAATACTCAAGATTATTTAATGAACTTTTTTTCATTTGTAGTTTCCTCCTAATCGATAAATGCTTGTAATTTTTGTCCTAATGCTGCCTCTGGATTTTCAAACGATTTTGTTTGATTACCAGTTACCATGTTGGTTTGTTGCGATTTATTACCAAAAGCTTTAGTCATTTCTACATTTTTAATAGCTTCTGCATGCTTATCATTTATTGCTTCCAAAAGCTCTGTAAAACCTTCTACAGCCTTCTTAGTAAATTCAGTATCTGAACTAACAAGATTATTTAACATAAATTGAGAAATAGAATCTTTCAAATCTCCATCCCAATCTAAGCCAGCAATTTTTTCTGCAACAAAAGCCTTATTATCACTAGTCACACGTAATGCCTTTTCAGCTTCAAATTCAGCCTGTAATTCTTCTAATTTAATTTGTTCAGGAGTTTTATTTTTCTTAGATTCTTCATACTCCTTAATTGTTGTTTCCTTAATTTTTTCAAGATTATTTTGTTTCCAAGCTTCTAATTGTTTATCTGCAGCTGATTGTGACTGTGATTGTACAAATTTTTGTGCTTCTTCATTTGATTCTACAAATGCCTTAAAATCATCGAAAGTGAAGTCTGTAGCACCTTCTCCTTCAGCAAACATTTGTAAATCCATTGGTAATAGGTTTGGTTTCATTTTTTTCTCCTTTCGCCCCACGATTCGACTAATCGCCCCGCATTGCTTTAGATTTATTTATTGCGCCCCACCATTCAATTAAGCCCAGCATTGCGCTAGTTTAACGTCATTTCGGACAAAATAAAAAGCCTAACTTTCGTCAGACTTTAATTGCTTTTCTTCTCTTAGTAAATGCTCTTCATAATCTGCATCTAAGTAATCATAGGGATCCATCTAATCACTTCCAATTCTTATGGACCAGTTCAGCACCTAACATTTGATAATCAGTGACAGCATCTTTTACATTTTGCAGAGTCCTAGACACAATCGAAATAGTTAATTTACTTTTTCTACCTGGTATAGAATACAAAATATCGACATGGCAATAATTACCACTCCAAACTGATTCAAGCCCATCTTTAACGATATTACCGTTGCCGTCTCTTAAAGTGTGCTTGGTCAAATATCTTTCGTTTTCTTGTTCAAAAACTTTTTTATAGGCTTTTTCTGTACCATTGGTAACTTCTAGATTCAACACTGCTTCAAATAATCCTTTCATAACCTCACCTCCAAATTTAAGCATAAAAATAGCACTCAAAGTTATCCTTTAAGTGCTTAGTATCTTATTTTTTAGAGTTAGCAATTATTGTTTCCTTAAGAACTCTCTTATCCTCGTTAGTTATTCCATTGAAATAAAATTCAGAAACATTATCGAAATGAACATACCCTAAATTGTCTTCTTCTAGTCGATTGAACATATATTCAAAATTTTCTAAAGTTTGTTCAGAATAGTCACCGTTTAGACTACCAAAAGAAAATTCCAAATGTTGCATTAGTATCTTCATTTCTTCACCCCTAACATTGTCCTATTTAAAATGTTATATATAGCACCTTTTTGAATACCATCATACCCACTTATAAGCGCATATATATCTTTCTGAGTATCCATTAAAAAGTTTTTCGATAATAAAAAAGCATAATATTTTGCATCTTCTCCAAAATTATCTGCTATTTTTCTAAAAGCTTCTCTTTCTTTCAAAAAGATAGAATCATCAAGTAAATTTATTTTTTCAAGCAAGTATGCCGTTATCAATTGGCCGTTATTGCCATTATTTGCATATTCTTGTGCTTTAAATTTGGCACTAGTAAAATAACTCCCTCGTCCATTTGCAGAAGACCTAGCTCCTGAAATATCGAAATGGCTTCTTAAAAATCTATCAATTTGATCTTGCGATGTGTCATCACCATACTTAAAATCTACAATACCTCTATAGACTGGTATTAAATCGTCTACATCGGTTACCTTTTGAGGCAAACCGTCAAATCCGTTATTTTTCAATAAATATCTGATAAATTTTGATTTTTCATCGGTATAGGGATTATTTTTATCTGCAAATTTTTTATCTTCAAACAACTTTATCACGTCAATACCTGTTTCATTTTTATAATTACTAATGACATCTTTCGTTCTATTAATTATATCATTAATTCTTTCTGTGTCGCCAATATTTTCTTCTGTTAGTTTAGAAAGACTAAATCTATTGGCTATTGTAGTTGATTTCGGATGATTTAATTTAATGCCCCACTGCTTACTTGCAAATTCATCTAATAAATCACCAAACATCTCTTCATACAATTTATCTATGTCATCACTAATTTCAGGAACCATTGGTATTTCAGTACAACGGCAACGTCCATGATACGGTGGGTGCCAATCATCTTTAATCTCTTTTCCATGACGTCTACCACAAATAGAACAAACACGTTCATCTTCTGCCGACCAGCTTTGTGTTTGCTTAATACCTACATCCTTTAGCGATTTTCTTACACCTTCTACCGCAAAATGTGAATATTCTGTTCTGACAAGATTTTCAATCGATCGATTAAACTTTCCTTGTTCCAATTTAAACATGCCGCTAACAACACCATCGTTTTTCATCGTTCTAAGAGCTTCTAAAACACCTTCGCCACTTGCTAAAGAATTAATAATAGAATTACTTAGACGTTGCTCTAAACTTGAAATATTGCCCCACAAGCGAGATGAAAAAGTTTTGCCGCTCCATGGATAATTCAGAATGTTTTCCAGCTCTTTTTTTGATAAACCAGGTGCTGAACCGCCTAATAATTGCATCAACGTATTAGAATTAGAATTGTAGATTCGTTTTGTAATGTTCTCTAAGTCGTTATTAAATTTACCGTTAACATCACTGGATATTGCTTCACCTGCAAGAGTAGAAAAGATGTCTGCTCGTAACTGTAACAAGCGATTAACTTTCGCATAGTCAAAGGATGGAAAATATTCATCAATAAACTGCTTATAAGCTTCGTCAGACTCCATCAACTTTTCATAGTTCTTCTCAATATACTTACGGTACTTCTCTTGGTCTCGTTTGCTAAAGTCTTCTAGCATTTCACTTTGAGTGATATCGTGTAAATCAGCTTGTGACAACAGCTGTCTTTGAATTTTAACTAAAGCACGTTCGAAAACAGATTCTAGCTCATTAAGAGTTTTCTTTTCCAGTTTCAAACGTGCTTTATCTTCTAATCCACGACGTTTTTCCCAATAACGTTCACTAGCCGTTGTTTTCTTCTTCGTCATTACCTGCACCACCTAGTTCATCATATTCACCGCTAGGATAATCTTGACCTTGTTCTAAATTCATCAAGTCCATTTCATAATCTGGGTCTTTAACAAATGGAATCTGATTAATAATTGTTCGTTTGGATACAAACGGTGAAAGTTTAGGCAATGCATCAGCAAGATAACCGATGTCTGTTGGCAAGCTACGACTGAATGTGAATACAATTTTTGACACATCAACATCTAATTTATCCCTAAATTTAATAAAGGCAGACATCGTCTCAGCTGCCTCTTTCAATCCTTCTTTAAAATACTGTTCTTTAGTATTTGTTTTAGCTTCTAGTGCAATAATTTGCCATTTGCGAGCTTCGCCAGAGCTATTAGACTTAAATACTTCATCATTGAAATCAATTGACTTAGTTACCGTGTAATAAAGCTTTTTCAGCTTATCAAGATGATACTCGTTGAAATCTTTATTAATGTCTTTCGTTACATACCCAACCTTAGCTTGTGGATCAGGCAAATTAATAATACCTAATTGTTCCATCATTCTTTGTGCTTCTTTTTCATCTAATCGTGAGCCACTAATGGCCATATAAGCAAGTTTAAACTGTTCAACTTCGTTTTGTTGGTCTGATAAGCTTCTATCAAATGCATCAGAAAGTTCTTCCGCCACTTCAAAATCGCAATAACGATTCGTGTTATTTTTAAATTCTGATAGGTAAAACGTTTCTAGCGGATTTTCTACTTCCTCAATCAATTTAAATGTTCCAGATGCACTGACTAAATTAGATTCAACATATCTGCTATATATACATATTCTTTTTTTAGTAATGACTTTCATTTCTTCGAAAAATTTTTTTTGATGTGTGTCGTATTTTTCACGAATAAAGATATCTGCATTTTCGTATTTTTCAGCTTTCCATGGTTCGATATTGCTCGCCCATAATTGCCAACCTTCCACGGTTTCAACAGGTTCTAACAAACGAAAAGCAACACCACAAGCTCCTTGAAACCGAGCTGTATCAGAATCAAGCATGGCAAACCGCATATCGTTTACTAACTCTGTTAATCTGTCGAATTCTTCAGGAGTTTTTGTCTCATTTCTGACATTCCCTGAAAACAAGTCTTTTACCTTTGAACCCATTTTTTGCAATATAGATTTGCGTTGTTCGGTAATATCATAATCCCACTTAATTGGAATGCCTGTGAAATGGTCAGCTGCTTGGTCGATAATAGTATTGTATAAACCAGCATGAAGTTTATTATTCACTTTTATAATCTCTGTGTTTGGTTTAGGTCTTCTATCGATCTCATTTTGTTCGCTTGTATAGGCTTTGTACTTACGCTCTCTATCATCAAAAAATGGCTTCATTTCAGTAATAAAATCATTAGGATCGAAAACTTCTTCATTAATTTGTGTAGAATATTTTGTTCGCACTCTTTTATACCGCTTCAAACTTAAATTGTTTTGAAACATTTTCCCACCTCCTAATATTGGATAAACCTCACATTATTTTTATCCATATCTTCACTGAAAGCATATCTTGTCGCATCAATTGTATGGTTGTCTTTATCTTCTAACCTAGGTTTAGGATTACCGTCTTTATCAGTTTGATAATCAATATTCTCAAATTCTTTAGCAATGTTAGGAGTTCTTAATGGATCAATACAAATAAAATCCAAATCGCCTAACCATTCTTCTCCATACTCAACAGAATCAGGACCTTTTTTTACTCCGAAAACTCGTGGCATACCATGTTCACTGTTTAGCTCTGCTATTGATTTAGGCTCTGCTGAATCAGCTGCAATTCTATCTGATATATATCCTTTAGACTTAGCTTTATTAGCAAATTCCCTATTACTAATTTTCACACCATAAATTTCATCAATAGCATAGATGCCATTTTTCTTTTTGTCATAATGCCATCTAACAAATGCTAATGGATCAGTAGCATAACCGAAGTCAAGACCATTTCTGATATTGTCAAAGTTAGCAGCCATTTCATCAGTAATACATCCTTTTATTACTCGTAGATTATCAAAAGGAACAACTCCTGAACCAATAGCTTTGCCGTCATACTCCCACTCAGCACGTTTCGGATTTTTAGCCCTCGTAGCATTAACTTCTTCAATAAATGCTTGAGCTATGAATGGATTATCCTTATATGTTGAATGATGAACGAAAGTATTCTCGGGTTGGAAGCTAGATTCATATTTCTTATTAACCCATGATTGTCGTCGCTTAGGAGGATTGTATGAATAAAAGAATTTATAAAAAAGACCATCTGCTAATTCACCACGTAGTAATGAGTTAGTTATGGTTTTTACATCATCTTCTGTTTTAAACTCGGCTAATTCCTCAATCCAAGCTATAGCAAATGGAAATCTTGAATCCTTTAATGACTTAATTCTTTCTGGATTCTGTGCGCCACGAAAAACAATATAATTACCTCTAGGCTTATAGGTGATTTTCATAGGACTTTTATTTACTTTAAAATACTTAGACACACCTTGTTCTTCAATTGCCCACTTAATCTGTTCAAAAATAGATAGCTCAATCGTATTATCGACATATCTAATGGCCACAGCATTTACAGGATATCTCATAATCAATTGAACGATTATGTGTGCTATGCCAGATGATTTACCTGATCCACGACCACCTTTTTCAACAACATGTAATATATTTGAGTTTAATGCTATCCTCCAAGTAGTATGAAATGCTTTAGGAAGAAATTCAGATAGTTTTTTACTCATATCCATCACCTGATATATCATCAATAAAAACTGGCATATCCATGTCTCCACTTGTAGCACCTAAACTAGCTTTAGCTTTTTCAGTTTGAACTTTCAACAATTGTAATTTGGCATCATTTGCTAGCAAGGCATTCTGTTGCTTAACAGCCTTTGTTAACTGATTGCTAATTCTAGTCAACGCATCTTCAATAGCTAAGATGTCATCTAACTTTCTAAATGTTTTACGAGTTACTTGAACGTCTTGCATAACTTCACGTTTTATTTCTAGCTTTCTACCGTCTTTTTCAATCGGTGTTTTAATTTTCCTTAGCTGTTGTAACCGTTCAACTTCTTCATCATTTAGTCCTTTTTCAGCTTCTTTGATACGTTTCATCATTCTAAACTGCCGTACCTTTAATAAGCGAATCTCATCATTCAAAATAAAAAAAGGATCATCATTCAGATTAGAATAGATGTCCTTTTCTTCATCAGATAACATATCGGCAAATATTATTTCGTATTCGCCAGTTTTAATAGCGTTCTTATTACCAAGTGGTGGCGAGGCTCGGCTATTACCTTTGTTGCCTACTGCGTTCTGATTACCAAAAGGAGCGCCTCCTCGATTAGTAACGTTACCTTTTGCATTGGTAACATTACCTTTCAATTCAGCACTCCATTTATCAATCGATTTCCATTTTCTAATTTGAGAATCTGAAACATTTAACTCAGAAGCAATTTCCTTTAATTGCTTATCTCCGTTGGATTCTAGCCAAATCTTTTTAGCTTTGTCACGTCTTGGATCACGTTTCCTTGCCATTCAATACACACCACCTCGCATTCTTTTTAAGTTAAGTTTTGTTTTTCAAATTTAATGAAGTCATTTTTTACAACCTTGCTACCCTCTATCTAAAAACATATAAACATTAAACCTTTTATTATCCAATAATATTGTTATTTTCAACTAAAATAACAAGAAATAATATATTCCTCATCTATTCAATTACATAAATTTTATACCTGCAATCAATTGCCTTATATTACAAAAAATTATATAATTAAATTATCAAATTTGAAAGGATGATTTTATGTATTATTCAACTATTCGCTCGAAAGAAGGAGAGCTTCGCGCTTTAGAAAAGCTTTATGAAACCGGAAACAATCTAGATAACTTTATTCCAAATATAATTGTTTCAGATGGATCAGAAGAAATATTGAATTTAATAAATCGAAAATTCCCATTATTTTCTTTGTTATATATCCGAGAATTAGATGCAGACAATATTGAAGCTTTAGAAGAATTACTAAAAAAACAAGAATATTCCAATCATGCAATCGTTTATCCAATTGATATTCTTCTTGAACCCATGGATAATGAAATCATTTGTGAATATGTTCGGATTCCAAAAAACAGTATAAACAGGTTTCTCTTGCAATGGTTAGTATCGAATAAAAACTTATTACCAAAAAACATTTTTATCGATTTTGAAGATATAGATGATAAAATTTCATCTCAATTAATAGAAATTGTTATTGATTTAATTGACAGTTTACCTGAAATTGATTTCATAATTCTAAGTGGTGCCGTTCCAAGCACAATACCTGTTAAATCAACAGAAAACTATCGTCTAGAAAGGTATGAAAAAGAACTATTCAATCATATAAACGATTCAACTATGTCTAATAGTTATTATGGAGATTACACTACAATTAGTCCTATTCCAATTTCAACAGATGGACCAATAATTCCCATAGTTCAGCTTAAATACACACTTGAGAATTATTATTGGTTTGTTCGCAATGGTCAACGCCGAGGAAATTACGATTTCGTATCTGTTTGTAAAGAAATTGCCCACAACGTGCCTTCTTTTAATCCAGAATATTGTTGGGGAGATGAATATATTCAGTCTGTTATTGATGCAGATGTCAATAAAGGAAATCCTTCTGTTTGGGTTTCAGTGTGTGTTAATAGGCACATTCAAATGTGCATTGATGAATTTAGTTAAAATAAACAACCAGATAGTTTCTATCTGGTTGTTTATTTTAAAAAGCTTCTTTTTTTAAATTTTCTCTTATACGTTTTTTCAGATTATTTTTTGCTGTCATTGATATTGTAGAATCTATTTTTTCGACCAAATCTTGTTTAAACATTTTTTGTATTTCTGTTTTACTATATTCTTTGGTAAATACCGACAATTGTTTCGCTAAAAATTTTATTTGGTTTGAGGAAAGCAATGACATAAAATTACTAAAAGAAATATTAGGATTTAATCTTGCTTTCCTAATAAATCGAATTTTCAAAGCATTTAACTCTTCACCACTGACCAATATAATTCCCCAATATTTTGGGACAATATAAGCAACAGATTCTACATACTTTTCACCTACAACCACATAATTTCTTTCAAAATTTAAGTCGTACTCAGTTATTTGTGAACTTAGCCTTTTCAATGAATCAAAATCACTTTTTATCTCATAGGCAGTAACATGACCATTTATTGCAACTAAATCAGCTCTTGCCTTTCCTGACGGAACCGTTACTTCTTCATATACTTGGCAATTCTTGTACGACTGTAATCTTTCGATAATGACTCTTCGAATATCTTTATCATCTAATCGCACTTTATCACCTCCAAACATTTATTAATTTTACCCATATACTAAAAAAAAATCAACATATATTTAACAACCTAACTGTTTCACAATGATCAAGAATGAAATATTCCTTTAACTTCAGAACTGATGTATCTTTTCAATATTCATATCTAGTTCCTCATATTTCGCTTAATATTATCTTGAATGTTCTTCTCATCAAAATAGCCATGCCCACAATAAACTAGCTTACAATCATCAATTTCCTTTGGTGTGGCTTCTCTCGTCATTTCGACAATAGATGCATTCTTTTTTATCTGCACAGACATTACAACACGCATTGAACCAGTTGAGCGGTTCGGCTGTGGATATTTATGTGTTAACGATACATACCAATAACTTTTCATGTTCTCTCTCCTAATTGTTTTTATGTATATTTGTTTATTGTAAGACA
>OGSC01000381.1_pt1 | contig 23554 bp, 19 predicted proteins | sample 1573751 | NCBI WGS metagenome assembly OGSC01 (sample SAMN03295840, study PRJEB24534) | human gut metagenome | isolation source: fecal sample 8 from infant 5 | host: Homo sapiens | place: USA: Pittsburgh, PA | collected 2014-07
AGCTATTTTAGAATCGTAGATTATACTATATAAAGTATAAGAAAGATTATCCTTGTAATTAAAATTTGATAGATTACTTAATAAAAATTTAGGCTTAAATTGAAAGGAAAAAAGTACCCTGTAAGTTAACACAGCCTCTTTTCTGTGTTTATCTTACAGGGTACAGTTTACTATCTTTGGTCTTTATCTATCATGATAGATAGAATGGTTCGGTCTGTTTCAACCATGCCAGGATTGCTGACTTGTCCCATGTTTCGGATAACTTGTTCCGCTGTTACATCGCAGATTCCGTCTGATGGCTGTAGCGCTACGTCAGACATAGCCAGATAAGCGCACATTAATGCTGCATTTGTTGCGGTAGCTAACTTTAAGGCACAGCCGATTTTGCCGCCGTCACAAATCATACCAGTTAAATTTCCACTCATGTTGATAATGGCATTGGCAATCTTGTCATCATTTCCCCCCATCAGCCATACCATAGCTGCTGATGCTGCTGTAGCAGCGGATACGCCGCAGCCACAGGTGGCAGACAGCTTGCCTGTAAAAAGCTTGATATAGACGTTGAGAGTGTGTGAAAATGCCAGTGCTTTTACCAGCTGCTCTCTGGAGGAATTTAAGTAACGGGCCATTTCGGTTACGGGCAGAATAGCTGTGATTCCGTGATTGCCGCTACCGGCACTGCTCATGACGGCGTAGGGACAGCCGCTCATACGACCTTCAGCGCTACTAGCAACGCGGAGCATAGTTCGACTGAATAAATTATCTCCCATAATATCTGTGGTCATTTTTTCCTGTAGGGCAGAAGCGATGCCGATTCCCAGAGAATGCTCCAGACCATAGTCTGCTAGCCTTTCATTCATATCAACACCGTCTAATAGGAAGGAAAGCTCTTCTTCCTTGCACTCGTCAATCAACTTACGAATTTCAGCTATGCCCATAAGCTTCAGCTGCTGATGAAGGGAATCGTCAGAGTCGGCAGAGTATTCCTTCTGCAGAAGCATATCATTATTTCGTTTAGTAAAAATTATATTGGAATGGGTGCCACGGATTTCGCTGATGCCGATTCCGGCAGTGGTGATGATTTCCGCCCGTACGTATAACTGAGCTTCTTCATGATTAATTACTACTACAGCCTGGCTGTTTTCTACAATTTTTATGGCTCTTTGGCTTAACTCTGGTGTGATGTCCTCTAAAAGCTCTAGCTTCTTCTCAGGATTTCCCATGACTGCTCCTAGTGAGGCTGCATATTTAAGGCCTACGCGGTCGAAGCCGGGGATACCTACAGACATTCCGTTTTTATAGATTCCAGGATTTACTTCTATTTTAATAGAAACAATTCCGCCTCCTATGGCATGATAGGCGTCTGCCGTAGCCAGGGCTACACAGACAGGTTCGGTACATCCGAGGGCAGGAACAACCTCCTGCTTTAATAAGGTTAATAAATTTTCTTTTGTTAGCATTAGAAAAATCTCCTTTCAGGCTTTGTTTTTTACTTTTTATATAGAGCAAAAAATATGCCAATTTTTAAATAAGAGAAAAAGAAGGGGATTAGAATCGGAAAGAAAGGTAAAATAATCACAGAATATGGTTAAAATGGTCATATAAAACATATTAACCATATATATGACCAAATAGACCAATTAAGATAAGCTGAGAAGGTGAAAAAATATAAAATTTGTTTAAAAATGCAAAAAAATTTTTTGGCATGGTTTTTGCTCATCATATTAGTATCAACTGTAAACAACGAGGACAGTAAGGAAAGGAAGATTTATTATGAAATATGATTTTGATGAAATCATTGACCGCAGCAATAATCGTGCTGCAAAGTATGATGAACGTGTGAAAAAATTTGGTACCAATGAAGTAATTCCTTTGTGGATTGCGGATATGGATTTCAGAATTGCTCAACCAATCATCGATGCTTGCAAAAGAAAAGCCGAGGAGGGCCTCTGGGGTTATACTTCCAGGCCAGACAGTTATTTTAAGGCTGTACAGGAATGGGAAAAAAAGCGGAATCAATGGGATGTTGATGTATCCCTGATGAGCTGGAGCTTAGGGGTTGTTCCTGCATTATCGGCTATTGTTAAAGTTTTCAGCCACACTGGCGACAAAATTTTGATTCAGACTCCGGTTTATTCAGAGTTTTATGATGTCACAGAAGCTTGGGGACGAGTAGTGGTAGAAAATCAGCTTATAGAAAAAAATGAAAAATGGCATGTTGATTTTGAGGAGTTTGAAAAAAAAGCAAAAGAGTGTAAGATTTTTCTTCTGTGTAATCCCCACAATCCCCTTGGCATTGTATGGGAGCCGGAGGAATTAAAACGGATGGTGGAAATCTGTATTGCAAATGATGTGCTTCTAGTGTCAGATGAAATACACTCAGATTTAATTTTCCATGGAAAGAAGCATACGCCTACAGCAACACTTTCCAAAGAAATTGCAAAAAAAATTATTACCTGTGTATCTGCAACTAAAACTTTCAACCTAGCAGGTCTTCAGGCTTCTACGACTATCTTTCCAAATAAGCAGATGAAACAGAAGTTCGACGATTTTTGGATGAATATGGATATTCAAAGAAACAATGCTTTTAGCTCAGTAGCCATGGAAGCAGCTTACAATGAAGGCGAAGAGTGGCTAACACAGTTGCTTGCTTACATCTCAGAAAACTTTGATTTTATTAAGAAATATTTTGATGAAAACATTCCAAAAATCAAGCCTAATGTTCCAGATGCTACATATCTGGTCTGGCTGGACTGCCGAGAATTAGGCATGAGCAATGAAGAGCTCCGTGACTTCATGATTCATAAAGCTGGTTTAGGCTTAAATGAAGGATGCAGTTTTGGACGCAGTCTTTCCGGATACATGAGACTTAATGCAGCATGCCCGCGCTCTGTACTGGAACAGGCATTGAAACAGTTAAAAGAAGCAATGGATAAATTATAAAATACAAAAGCTAGGGTTTTTATGAAATGCTGGAAAGGAGAAAATATGGGGAAGAAGAAAATATGGGAGAGTTATCGATCTCCACTCATTTTGCTTGGGGGGATTATTACGGGAGCTATATTGGGTGTTGTTTTGGGGGAAAAGGCAACAGTATTTGAGCCTTTAGGAAATATTTTTATTAATTTAATGTTTACTATTGTAGTTCCCATGGTATTTGTTTCAATAGCAACTGCTGTAGGCAGTATGTTGAATATGAAACGTTTGGGTAAAATCTTGGGAAGTCTGATGCTGACCTTTGTGGTAACCGGATGTTTCGCGGCAGTGCTGGTTCTGGTAGTTGTCAATATCTGGTCGCCGGCAGCGAATACTGCAATTGCAATGGAAAGCGCAAAGGTGCAGGAGAGTGCAAGTATCAGCTCTATGATTGTAGGCTCTTTGACGGTTGACGATTTTTCTGGTCTTATGAGTCGTAAAAACATGTTGCCGATTATTGTATTTGCCATCATTTCCGGTTTGGCTGTATCTGCCTGCGGTGGGGAAGAAAGTGCTGTAGGTAAGTTATTAGAAAACCTGAATAGGGTTATTATGCGGATTGTGGAAATGATTATGAAGTTAGCTCCTATTGGATTGGGCGCTTATTTTGCAAATCTGATTGGTAAATTTGGTCCTCAGCTGATTGGGGATTATGGACGTACGATGCTGATTTATTATCCGATGTGTCTTGTTTATGGGATGGTTTTCTACCCGGCTTATACATATTTTGCTGGAGGAAGGCTGGGAGTAAGGAAAATGCTGCAGAATATTTTGGATCCTGCAGTTACTTCATTTGCCACACAAAGCTCTGTGGCTACCTTGCCCGTTAATATGAAAGCCTGTAAAAATATCGGAGTACCGGAGGATATCTCTAACATCGTTCTCCCTATGGGAGCTACCATGCATATGGACGGTTCCGTAATTTCGTCCATAACAAAGATCGCTTTTCTGTTCGGTGTGTTCAAAATGCCGTTTACAGGGATAGGAACCTATGCTATGGCTGTCCTGGTATCAATTTTAAGTGCATTTGTATTATCTGGTGCTCCAGGTGGCGGTCTGGTAGGAGAAATGCTGATTGTCAGTTTCTTTGGTTTTCCAGGTGAAGCGTTCCCATTAATCGCCACCATCGGATTTTTGGTGGACCCAGCAGCTACCTGCCTAAATTCGTCAGGTGATACTATTGCTTCCATGATTATTGCACGTTTTGTGGAAGGCAAGGATTGGCTGTTAAAGGGAGAGAAAAATAAAAAGGGAGAGAAAAATAAAATAGAAATTAGCTGTTAAAGAGAGAGAAAAAGAAAAAAATAAAAAGAAAGGAAAATGAATACATGAAAATTACTGTAATTGGAAGTCATCTTTGCCCAGATACCTTAGCTGCATTAAATAAGCTTTCTGCTGTTGGAGCAGATATTGATTTTAAGGATATACTGTCCTGCCATGCAGATTTAAAGGAATATTTAAAACTAAGAGATACTAATGCTCTTTACGAAGAAATCAAAGGAACAGAAAGCCTAGGAATTCCATGTTTTGTTTTAGAAAATAATGAACTGACCATGGATATCAAAAAGGTTATGGAGGACTAAAAAAGTCCTAGAATATATAAAAAGAAAGGAAGAAGAACATATGAAAATTATTGAAACAATAAAAGCCCCAGGAGCTATTGGACCATACTCTCAGGGATATGAAGTAAACGGTATTGTTTATACTTCCGGCCAGATACCGGTTAATCCGGAAAATGGAGAAATAGGGAAGGAAATTTCAGAACAAGCAAAACAAAGTTGCGAAAATGTGGGTGCCATTCTGGAAGCGGCAGGCACCGGATTTGAAAAAGTATTTAAAACCACCTGCTTTTTAGCGGATATGGGGGATTTTGCAGATTTTAATGAGGTTTATGCAAAATATTTCGTATCAAAGCCGGCCCGCAGTTGTATAGCAGTAAAGACCCTTCCGAAGGGTGTATTATGTGAAATTGAAGCAATTGCTGTAAAATAAGGAGGAAATAATATGAAAATTACTGTAATTGGAAGCCATCTTTGTCCAGATACCTTAGCTGCATTAAACAAGCTTTCTGCTGTTGAAGCAGATATTGATTTTAAGGATATTCTGTCTTGTCATGCAGATTTAAAGGAATATTTAAAACTAAGAGATACTAATGCTCTTTACGAAGAAATTAGAGGAACAGAAAGCCTAGGAATTCCATGTTTCGTTTTAGAAAATAATGAAATCACCATGGATATCAAAAAGGCTCTGGAGGGTTAAGAAAAAGACCTGGAAGACATATCAGGCCTGATACAGATACCTGACAGAGGGGAAGAAAAAGGATGCTGTATAAAAACGTTTGCAGCATCCTTTTGTCATATAAGGAGAATGGTATAAATTATACTATAGGAATGTAAAAAATGATCAAAAAGTTACATTCTAATCTAATCTTGATATTTATACAAAATTGCATTCACTTATTCTTTAAGATATAATAGATATAGGTAATATAAGAAAATTATGGAGGAATCATGAAGGGATCATGAAAAAAACGATGTCTGTAGTGGCTTTGGATGCCAGAGCCGGAGAATTTTATGCAAAAGAAATCAATGAGCTGTTTGGGGAATATGTCGAGATAGCATCCTACAATGTGAGTGACGGGTCTGCCGTGGGAACGTTGCCAAAGGCAGATTTATTTGTGATTTCAACAGATGCATATGGTTCAGCAGAAGAGGTGGCCCGTCATGTTCCTATAGACAGCCTTACCATGGGAATTGAAGTTTCCTACCGGTGGAGTACGTTGCAAAATCTTAGTATGATACCAAAGGGAACCCGAGCTCTTTTTGTAAATATGACAGATACCATGGCTCGAGAGGCTATTGCACAGCTGCAACAGCTGGGAGTAAACCATATTCGTTTTATTCCATTTTATCCAGGTGCTGTTTTGGAAGAGCCGGTGGATATGGCTGTAACGCCGGAGGAGGAGAGATATGTACCTCAGAGTGTAAAGAAAGTTTTAAATATCGGACACCGTTCCTGTACCTCGGGAATGATGATTGAGATTGCCTTGCGTATGGGACTTGAACAGTTGTTGGAGACGAAAAAATTCCAAAATTATTTCCAAGCAATGGCAACGAATAATTACAGCTTTAATCAGATATATGCCCGTTCTAGAAGACTGGAAAGTCAATTTCATATTTTGATGGAAATATTGGATGAGGGACTGGTAGGTGTTAATGAAAAGGGGGAGATTTTTGCATGCAATAAGAAAGCCTGCCAGATTGCAAAAATCGCTGAAAATCTTGTCATTGGCAGGTGCGGGGAAAAAGTATTTCCCTATATTCCCTTTTACAGCGCCTTGAAGGATAAGAAAGAAATTCCCCCTAAAGTGATTAAGCTGGGTGGCGTAAACATAAGTATTGAAGTTATACCGGTTCTGCGGCAGAAGAAATGCATTGGTGCATTTGCTACCCTGCAGGAATTTAGTGAGCTGGAATCCAAACAGAATGAGCTAAGAAGCCAGCTTCTAAAAAAGGGTTATTGTGCCAAGTACACCTTTAATGATGTAATCGGAGAGTCAGATTGTATCTGCCAGACAAAGGGGATTTTGAAACGGATGGCGGCTACCGAAAGTCCGGTTTTAATTGTAGGTGAAACAGGAACGGGAAAAGAACTGCTGGCTCATGCGGTGCATTGTGCATCTAAGCGAAGTAAAGGTCCTTTTATTGCCATTAATGTGGCAGCCATGCCGGAAAATCTTCTGGAAAGCGAGCTTTTTGGCTATGAAGAGGGCGCATTTACCGGCGCGAAAAAAGGCGGACGCCCTGGACTGTTTGAATTTGCCCATGGTGGTACCTTATTCCTCGATGAAGTAGAAGGTATGAGCCAGGCTATGCAGGTAAAGCTTCTGAGAGTTCTGCAGGAAGGCGAAGTCATGCGTGTAGGTGGCAGCAGAATCGTAAGCGTTGATGTTAGAATTGTTGCAGCAACCAATGAATCTTTGGAGCAGAAGGTGGAGGAAGGAAGCTTCCGAAAGGATCTGTATTATCGTCTGAATACTTTGACGGTTGTAGTACCGCTGTTACAGGAACGAGGAGAGGATGTCTTTCTTTTGATGGAGCATTTTAAAGAGGAGCTCCGGGGTGATTTTAAGTTATCGGAGGAAGTGAAAGACTTTCTGCGTCAGTATTCCTGGCCGGGAAATATCCGGGAACTGCATAACACAGTGGAATATTTTGTTTATACCGGGAAACAGGTGATTGATATGGATGATTTACCCCCTACTATTTTCCATGACCGGACATCCAGACCGGTGAGTGTGGAGAAGAAGGAGAGACTGCAGGAGGTGGTTTCGCCCTTCTGGTTTGTTCTGGAACAGCTTTATATGGCAGCAGAGAGGAATGAATTTATCGGAAGGGATAAGTTGCTGTTGAAGGCGAAGAAGCAGTATCTTCTATTGTCCCAAAAGGAGATTCGAGATATTTTAAAGGATATGGAGAAAAAAGGGTTTGTAAAAATCGGAAAAGGAAGAGGCGGTAGCAGGATTACCCTGGAGGGGAAGGAATACTGGCAGAGCCGGGATATTATGTGTCGTTGATGAAATTATTTTAGAATGCTATCATTAAAGAAAGGCGACGTTATTATTTGCTTAACTAATACATTGGTAAAACCATCCTTAAGCACTAGATAATGACTGAAAACAGGCTTTTAATGAGATGTGAGTCTTAAAGGGGATAAGCCTTTGGATAAATAGAGCAGTGCCAAGTTATAATATACTTAGCACTGTTTTCTTTCTATATGTCTTAAATTATAGTGATAAATAAATTTTTTATTTATATTCTTTAAAACAATTGATTGGTGTTTTTATCTTAGAGCAGTGTGATTAATTATAAGTTTATATTTAATAAATTCTTGCCCAAAGAGCTGGTGTTTTTGATGGCTCCCAAGTAACTATGGCATTATGAGCTTGAAGGCATTTATATTTATAATTATTATAAGTTACTATATCGCCAACTTTATAGCTTGTACCAGGTTTCCATTCCTTAATATCCTTATCTTCTGTACCGCCAGTTTGCTTTTTTACCTTTAAATAACCTTGTTTAATTGAAATTTTTTGTCCATCTTCAGTAGTTATTCTTATTTCGTATGGATAATTTCCATCAGAGAATTTTGAAAAGTCTACTGAAAATTTAAAGGCAGCTTTAGATAAGTCATAACCTTCATATTTATTTTCAGGATCATTTAATCTACCACGTTCAGCATCCATATATTTAGAGCCATTTAAATATAATTCTATATTATTAATTTTCTTTCCATACACACATTCACCGCTTATATCTTCAGCTTTTGATAATGTTTTAGTATCGTTAAAGTTTACATTATATTTAAGTGGTAATTTTTCATCTCCAGTTTCGCCATTACCAGTTTGTCCATTTATAACAACATCAAAATTAGCAGTATCCCCCAATGTACTAATATTTTTTAAACTTATTCCACTATCTCTTCCATCTGATAAGAATAATTCTTTTGAACCTATGCTTGATCTATTATAGCCTAAAGGAGCTTTAATAAGATCTCCAATATTATTTAAACTTCCATTTGGTCTATATAAATATACTTCATCACCACCGATACCTGTACCACCAATATCAGCACCATCCATATTACCCTTGCCTGCAAAGGCTGTATTAATTCTATAAACTAATAATCCTTCTCCATGTAAATTTGAATCATATTTTCCTTCTCTTTTTCTGTATTCTACTACGAAATATTCTTTATCTGAATTTGGTGATTTTATTATATAACTATTATTAGCTTCATTACCTATCTTGTTTATTGAATATTTGCCTGGTTTATTTATTTCTTTTATATCATCAATCCATTTTCCATAGTTCATTTTCATGTAAGCGCCTGTTGATTGAGGGGTATGAGAAGTTGAAGCCATTATATCCCATGGCCCTACAGGATCGTTAGTGCATCTACTTTCTTGGTGATAATGATAAAGATCTGGTGCGCCTAATGTATGGAACATTTCATGGCTTAAAACTCCAACACCCTGAGTATTTAAATGATCTTCTAATTGGAAATTATAAGTATCTATTCTTTTATTATTTATTCTTACATCGTAGAACATATTCCATTTATGTGGCCATAAAAGTGATGACCATTCAGTTGTTGCTCCTTTTATAATAAAGCATACATTATCAACTTTACCATCATTATCTGAGTCTACATTTAAATCACTTGGAATTTGATTTCTAACAGATTCTACAGCATTTTTTAGCAAAGTTTGTTCTTTTGCTACTCTTTGGTTTTCTGGAACATTAGTATAATAGCTTCTTGGATGACTGTCAGTATAACTTAAAATAGTATTTCCATTAGGTTTAGGGTAAAAAGTTGTATTAATATCTAGTTTGTCATAGGATATTTCTTTAAAATAATTATTTACAGATACTTGGTCTTTTGAATTAAATTCATTATCGTATTTGGACAAACTTGTTTTAAATTCATCTTGATCACTAAATTTTATAAAAATAACTATATTATTAAGTTTCCCAGTATTTGTTGTCCTTTGAGCCGGTTTGTCTGCATTGAGTAATTTTCTTCGTTCTTGTATTTTATCTTTTGGAAGTTTAACATCTTTCATATTAACTCTACTATCAGAATCAATTTGTTTTAAATTTTCAATATTAGCCTCTGTTACTCTTTCTCTGGATGGTTGTACCTCATCTTTCACATATTTTCCATAGACATAATAACCTGTTTTTTCATCTTTAAGGATAGCTCTTCCATTTGAATCATGAAAATAGTTGTAGAATTCATCTCCTGATGCGTAACATTGAATAACTTGTCCATCAGGTTGAGTTAATTTTATTTCTGCATCCTTTATAGGTGCAGCACTAACTTTGGTATTATTTACTCCTATAATAGTAGACGATGCAACTAAGATTGGTAAAACTAATTTGGGTAAAAGATTTTTTTTCATTATTTTTCCCCCTTTTTTATTTTATATTGAAAAATCTGGGTCAACTAGATTTTTATATATATCTTTTAATGGTTTATAACTTGATATATTATTTTTATCTAGTTTCAGAGATTTCAATTTTTTAAAATTAGTTATAGTTGATATGTCTGATATTTTATTATTATCTAGTGCTAAATTTACTATTTCATTTTTATCTGAAAGTATAGAAATATTATTTAGTTTATTATTACTAACCCAAAGACCTGTAATTTTGCTCATATTTTCTATTCCTTCTAAATTAGATATATTATTGTTGCATATATTGAGTTCTTTAATGGATTTCATATTTTTTAATTCTTTGATGCTAGTAATTTTATTATCACTAATATCTAAATTGGTTAGTTTAAGTAAGTTATGAATTGGTTTTAGATTTGCTATATTATTGTTTGCCATATAAAGTTCTTTTAAATTTGTTAGATTTTCTAATCCATTTAAATTACTTATTTCATTATTGCTAATATCTAATCTTTTTAATCTTTTTAAATCTTTAACTATGGATACATTACTTAATTTACAATCTACAATTTCTAAATTCTCAAGATTTTTTAATGTAGATACAACCTCTAAATCCTTTACATTGCAGTGAACTATTTTTAAAGTTTTAATATTATCTTTTCCTTTTAATTTATCTATTTTTTCTATAGAACTATCAACAATTTCTAATGAGGATATTTTATCTAAATTTTTTACATGGTCTAAGTTTTTTGAATTATTGTTTTTAATAATAGTAGGTGTTTCAGTCTCCTTAGATTCTGAATCATCATTTTTTTCCTCTTCTTCAAGGGCTTTCTTATTACCAGAATTATTTTTAGAATTTTTATTATTCTTTACATTGTTTTGAGATGAATTTTTTTCAGACTGAACTTTTTGTATATTTGCCTCAGTAGGAGTAACTTTAGTTTTATTATGATTATAAATTAAAGCTGTAGATGTAATTATAATTAGACAAAATATGATTAAAAAAATTCTTTTCTTCTTCACTTTTTTCACCTCCGTTTTTGGAATTTTCTGCTATTTATTGTTAGTATACCAATTTTTTCTTATTATTGCAATTATTTCTCAAAACTTTATATGAAGAGTATATTTTTATATAAAAAATAGTATGAAAATCTGGTTATCCGCATAAACACTGGACTTATCACACTTTATCAAGGACAAACCCAATCAATTTACTACTTATGAATGAGCTTTGATACGACGATTTACTTTTGATAAGTGAAGAAACAAAGATACTTCCAATATAAAATTGAATATGTAAAAGGTAGACACTTCAAAAATGAGGTGTCTATTTTTTTACCCAATTTTGAAAGCCCTTAAGCCCCTAAGCATACTGAACAATTGCTTATAAATTATATATAATATAAAAAGTGATTGGAGGTAAGTTATGAGAGGCAGAAGTTATACAAAAGAATTAAAAGAATCAATACTAAACGAGGTAAAGGAAGTTGGAAATGTTTCATTAGTTTCAAGAAAACATGGAATTTCAAAATCCACTATATTTACATGGATTAAAAATTCTAAACAAAAAGATGAAATTAAGGTGAAGCCGGGTAGAAAGGCTTTAATTGAGGGAAAAAATAACTTTGAAAAAGAAATAACAGAAATAACACAAGAAAATGATACTCTTAAAAAATATTAGGAGAAAAGGATTTAGAAATAGCAATTCTTAAAGACTTAATAAAAAAAGCCAACCCTCAATTAAAGATAAAGTAACAGTAGCTAAAAAATATATAGAACAAAATTATAACGCAGTTTTTGTTTTAAAGACAGTTGGTTTATCCAGATCTACATATTACTATAATTTAAGTATAGAGGGGAAAGAAAAATACAAGCCGGTAGGCGGTAAACCAAAGGGATATTCTTTAACTTCAAAAGGAGAAAAAATTTGTGATGATGAGATCAAAGAGTATATTTTACAAGCTATAGAAGGTGATGCTATAAATTATGGTTATAGGAAAATAATGCATTATCTAAAACGCGAATATGGACTTATTATAAATCATAAAAAAGTATATAGGCTATGCAAAGAACTTGATATCCTAAAGAATCAAAGGGCTATAAAACCTAAAGTTAAGCGGAGCATTGCTGCTAACAGAATTATAACAGGTTCAAACCAATTGTGGGAAATGGGTATCAAATAAGGGTACATTGAAGGAGAAGATAAATTTTTCTATATGCTGAATATTATAGATATCTTCGATAGAAACATTGTAGATTATCATATAGGTTTTCATTGTGAAGCCAAGGATGCTACCGCATTATTAAGGAAGAGCCTAATTAGAAGGGATCTATTTGCAGAAGGTGCTACAAAACCTGTTATAAGAACCGATAATGGTCCACAATTTATAAGCTATAAATTTAAAGAATGCTGTGAAGAGTTTAAATTACATCATGAAAGAATACCAGTAAAAACCCCAAATAAAAATGCACATGTGGAATCTTTCCACAGAATACTTGAAGATGAATGTTTTAAAAATAATGAATTTCAAAGCTATACGGAGGCATATGAAATAGTAAACGATTTTATAAATTTTTATAATAACAGAAGATTACACTCAAGTTTAAGGTATATGACTCCCAATGAATTTTACCACCTTTATTTTGGAGAACAGCTAACTAATATTGAGGTGAGGGTGTAATTATAAGAAAAAATAAGAATTAATTAGATATTGTCCAAAATAAAGGGGTTAATCCGTTGAAAACTTAATATTGATAGTTAATAGATATTCTTCTATAAAAAATTAGTCTTGACAAGCGACCGTTGGTCGCTATATGATAAAAGCGAAACAAGAAACGACCGTTGGTCGCTACAAGGAGGTACCATCACATGCCAAAAGGAATTATGCTTACCCCCGAACAACAAGCAGAGCGCCGGGAAGAAATAATCGGTGTTGCTTTGCGGCTCATAGAGAAAAATGGATTCCAAAAAACATCAATGCGGGAAATCGCGGTTTTAGCAAACATGGGAAAGTCCAGTCTGTATGATTTTTTCAAAACGAAAGACGAGATTGTTGTATACGCAGTTGAGAAAAAAATAGAAGAAACAATTCAAAAGGTTCATAGAATTATTGCTGATGAATCTTCGCCGGAACAGTGCCTTAGAAAAATCATGCTGAATCATCTTGGAGTACCAAAGCAGTATAGAACTGTGCTGATGTGGTTAAATACAGAATCTGACTACTTAGAAGAAGAATATCGAAAGCGGCTGAGAGCTGCGCGTTACGCATATCAGGATATTATAAAATCTGTGATTGAAAATGGAGTGACCGCAGGCATCTTTCGTAAAACGAATGCCGATCTTATGGCGCGTTTGTTAATTAACTCCGTTATAGCAATCATCTACACATCCCGACCATCAGCCAGTCCGGAAAAAATGCTTGATGAAACAATGAATATATTTCTACACGGAATTATGAATGATGGAGGTGAATTATTATGATTTATTATATCCTACCATTGGCGCATAAACAGGCAACCCTTGAAATGGTCGGCGGAAAAGGTATGTCTTTATCAAAACTTATGACAGCGGGCATCCCTGTGCCAGACGGCTTTCATGTTACGACTGCTTCATACCAGAGTTTTGTTGAGATGAACCGTATTCAGCCTCACATTAATAAGTTGCTGGACGGTATTGATTCCAACAATACCAGCCAGCTTGAAGATGTTTCTACGCAGATTGGGATGCTTTTCCATAATGGAGAAATGCCGCAGGAAGTGTCGGCGGCAATTAAAACCGCTTATGCTGGATTAGGGAACATCGCGGTAGCTGTCCGTTCCTCCGCGACCGCCGAGGATTTGCCCGACGCTTCTTTTGCGGGCCAGCAGGAAACTTATCTTAACATACAAGGTGAGAATGAAGTCCTTGCCGCTGTAAAGCGGTGCTGGGCTTCCCTGTGGACAGCACGCGCTATTGCTTACCGCGTGAAGAATGATATAAAGCAGGAGATTGTCGCGCTTGCTGTTGTAGTACAAAAGCTTGCGTTTTCCGATGCGTCTGGCGTTATGTTTACGCTAAACCCTATCAATGGCAGACGTAGCGAAATGATTATTAACGCCGCGTGGGGACTTGGCGAATCGGTGGTTTCCAGCTTAGTCACCCCTGATACAATCGTTGTAGATAAAAACGCCGAACGAATTGTATCGTATGAAGTAGCAAACAAAGAGATCATGACGGTTCGCACCTCAGATGGAACGGAAGAAATCCCAGTTCCTGAACGGTTGAGGAAAAAACATGCTCTTACCCGCAATCAAGTCATGCGGTTGACACAGCTTGGGAAGAAAATTGAGAAGTATTATCAAATGCCTATGGATGTAGAGTGGGCACTGGAAAAAGATAAATTGTATATTGTTCAGGCTCGCCCCATTACTGTCCTGCCGCCCGAATGGACGTTACCGGAAAAGGATGTTATATACACAAAAGGCAGTCTGGCGGAACACTTGCCAAATCCTGTTACGCCCTTGTTCGCCACGCTTGGCCTTGAAATCGTCAACCGTGCGTCGGCGCTTTTATGGGTAGATATGTTTGGTAAAAGCGCGAAAAAGCTATTGCCAGAAAACGGAGCATATACGATTATTAACGGATATGTTTATCTTTCTGCCAAATCAAAGCCACTTTTGATTGCTGTCAAATCCCTTTCGCCCCGCTCTTTGCGCCGGGCGCTCACGAACAGCGTTGCACGCTGGGAAGCGGCACGAAAAGAATTTGAGGATGTGATTAAACAATGGGAAGAAAAGCCCATGCATATGCTGAACGCTCATCAAATAATGGAGGGGATTCAGACTGTATTTTATGCCGCGTGTATTTATTTCACAAGGATTCAGCTTACATTGCCCGCCGCCTCTATCAGCGAAACATTATTTACAAAATTATTTCAGGGAGCGGCTCGCCGCGCTGGTATGACAGATACTTCTGTTTTCCTGCTTGGATTTGATACGATTGCTCTGCAAGCGGAAAAGAACCTGTGGAGCCTCTCGGAATGGGTAAAGCAAAATAGCACCCTCAACCTTTATCTGCAAAACAATCCGACAACAAAGATAGCGGAAGATTTTATGTCCTCAGTTCTGCCTGCCGAAGTTTCGCAGGAAGTATGGATAGAATGGAAAAATCGAATCAATCAGTATTTTAAAGAGTTTGGTCGTACCGCTTATGAATTTGATTTTGCGTATTCCACACCGCAGGAAACACTTACACCAACCTTTGAATCCATAAAAACATTTGTGGAAGGAAAAGGGGAAAGTCCTTTTTTACGTCAAGCCACATTTGAAAAGCGTAGGAAACAGGCAGAAGAAGAAATTTTACAACATATAGGTAGCTCACGCAAAAAACTGTTTTTGAAGTTGCTCCATTGGGCGCAGGAAACCGCCCCTATGCGTGAAAATGCTATTTATTTGATGGGAATGGGGCATCCGCTGATTCGCCGGATGTTTCAGGAAATTTCAGCCCGCCTTATACGTGGCGGAGTTACTTCGCATCTGGATGATATTTACTGGCTCACAAAATCGGAATTGGAAAAACTCATAGTACAGTTAGACGAAAATATACCTTTATCCGATAGAAGCAAGGCGATACTTGCGCGAAAAACGGAACTAAAAAAATACCAGGGGTATGTGCCGCCAGCTCAGTTACCTGAGAAGAATGCAAAAAGCACATCACATGCACCACAGAAACAAAAAGATGGAAAAACCGTGTTGAGGGGTATAGGAACCAGTTCTGGTGTTGTGACAGTTCGCGCCTGTGTACTGAATAGTCCGGCAGATTTTGAAAATTTCCAGCCGGGAAGTGTATTGGTTGCTGTTACTACAACTCCCGCTTGGACACCCTTGTTTGCCTCTGCAAGTGCAATTGTAACGGATATTGGCGGTCCTCTCAGTCATTCAAGCATTGTTGCACGGGAATATGGTATCCCTGCTGTTATGGCGACACACACCGCCACGAGAAGCATTGAAAGTGGACAAATGATAACGGTGGACGGTTCTGAGGGAACGGTGACGATTAATGGATAAAAAGCCTATTTTCGCTTTAAAGCTTGCGACTTTGGTGATTGCGTTAGGATATAGCCTAATTCTTCCGGTCATGCCGTTTCTCTTAAGCCCCTAAGCAATTGTCCAAGTATGCTTAAGGGCTTAAGAGATAATAGCTAATTTTAATAATTAAGCTATTTTAAAATCATGGATTATACTATATAAATTATAAGAAATGTTATTCTTATAATTAGGATTCAATAGATTACTTATTAAAAATTTAGGATTAAATTTGAAGGGAAAAATATATAATAATGGCGATGCTTGTTTCACGGGTATGGTAACAATAAATAGAGGGCTAGGCACTCGTGATGACTATGGGAGTAATTATTAACTTATTTTCATATTGGACAAGGGCTTACTATGGTAGAAACTTTAATCTACTGACCCAAGTTAAGGGCAAATACGATTCTGAGAATATATTTAGATTCCCACAAAGTATACCGCATGCAACTGAATGTGACTAAAAAATGGATAAGAGGAAAGTTAATAGTCACCCAAATACAAAATGCTTGAAGAAATATATGTAAAATTGATAGGCTTTATTAAAGACGATGTTGAATTAAAAACTTTTCAATATGTGATTATTGATATATTATTAGAAGGGATAGTATATAATAATTTATACTATTTTTTCTATTTCACTGTTGAACTATATTTTTAAATGTTGAACCTTTAATAAAGTATATAATGTAAGCCTATATTTATATAGTAGACCTAATGTATAACTTAGAAAAAGTTTATGTTATATCTGTTACGGTAAACAATGTCATAAATAACATAGATTTTTTACAGCAATGTATAAACCACAAGTAATGAAGGGATTTTTAAATTAGAAAAGGGTGTGTCAAAATAAAAATAGCCTTAATTTAAAACCATAAATATATTAAAATTAGGGCTATTTTGAGACATCCTCTTCTAAGATTAACGTATAAAATTGGTCCATGCTCTTGGTTCTTTTTCTGGGAGTGCAACTCCTGCTTCTTTACCAGCATTTATACTTTTCAAAAGCCAGGCCATATTTTTACCTAATACTCTCATTGTTTGCATTCCTTCTAAATCCTGTTTTACTTCTTCAGGAGTATTTCCATGAACCATATTCCAATATTGAGAAGATACAATAGGCATGTTTGAAATAGTAAAATATTTATTTAACTGATCAAAGGCTGCAGTTGAACCACCGCGGCGACAGCTTACAATAGCGGCACCAGGTTTATACTGAAAGCTATCTCCTGCATAAAAGAATCTATCTAAAAAAGATGTTATTTGGCCAGAGGAAGCAGCATAATGTACAGGGGAACCAAAGATAAAACCATCGGCTTCTTTAGCTTTTTCAAGGGCTATATTTACAGTATCATCGTCAAATACGCACTTGCTAGCCTCATTTCTAGAACAACCTCCGCAAGCCATGCAACCGCGAATAGGCTTGTTTCCAATATGAAAAATTTCTGTTTCAATATTTTGTTTTTCCAGTTCCTTTGCTACTTCGCATAAGGCAGTATAGGTACATCCTTTAACCTTAGGACTTCCATTAATAAGTAATACTTTCATTTTTATACCTCGCTTTACTTTTATACTATTTTTATATTATGATATTATTCTAGAATACAAGTATTACTATTACAAGTACGTACTTTTTAGTATCATAGTACCAAAAAGGATACTGTAAAAAATAAGTAGCGTATAAAGATAGGAAAAGTCTATGTTATATCCGTTACGGTGAAATGCACCACAAATAACGGAGACTTCCTTTGAAGCTGCTGATAGCATTGACTTTAAGAGAGATAACAGTGTTATAATCATAAGCAAGATAACTATAAGAGATAAGGAAGATATAGATGGTATAGGGCTTCACTTTGATGAAAAGATACAAAAATAAATGACTCAACATATGGCAGATGCCTATACTATGTTAAGTCATTTTCTAAAGTTTCTATCATTAGTTTTGTAATATAATGTTTTTGTTCTTTTTGGGAAATATCAGAAATTAGGTACTCCTCAAAAGAGTAATCTCCTAAAGAAATTCCATTCTCATCCGCATAATTTAGCATTTTCTCATAAGCATGGCATAAGTCATCATATGTACCTTCAAAGTATCCACATAGATAGATTCCTGGTTTTCGAATTACTGTTTTACCTGGTAGAAAGGATTTTGTTTTGATATACAGATAAGAAAGATTTGTGGATTTATTCTTTCTCAAATTTTTAACTGATATGATGCCACCGACAGATTCCTGAACCGCAATTCCTAGATCTTGACAGAATTTAATATACTCTTGCATATAGTTGGCAAAGGTTTTATTTGTTGAATTCTCCATATTATTCGATGGGAGAATGGTCTCCTTAGGTAAGTATTCTAAGTAAATGTTATTGTGGCTGTTTATACCTTCTATGGTCATGGCTTTCATACTTTCAATCATTTCCTGTATATCTTCAAAATATTTTATTTTTTCAGCTACCTCTTTACTTTTTTCTTCTAATAAATCTAAGAACATGGATGGATCGCGCTGCTCAAGATAGATTTTTATGTCCTTTAAAGACATTCCAATTTTTTTTAGGTTCAATATAACAGAGAATGTAAAATACTGATGATAGGAGTAATAACGGTAACCATTTTTCTTGATTATTGCCGGTCGGAATAGGCCGATGTCATCATAGTGAAAAAGAACATGTTTTTCAACATTACACATCTTAGCGAATTCTCCAGTGGTAAAATATTTTTCTTGCATTTTTTAAAATCTCCTCTTGACTATAAGGTAACACTATAGTTTATCATAATATATGTTGATGGGGAAATCAAGGATTGATTTTACAAAAAATCGCTGACAAAAGAGAGGTTGAATATGAAGTTAATTTTACAGTATTTAAAAAAGTATAAGCTATACGTATTTTGCAACATCCTAGCGGTGCTTGGATTTGCTGCGGCAGAGCTTGGAATTCCTACAATTGTCTCTAATATGATAGACAGGGGCATTGTATTGAAGGATAGAGTCTATATTTATAAGCTGGGTATTGTTATTTTGATTTTGGCCATTATTGGTGGTATTGGGAATATTGTGTTGGCCTATTGTAGTTCCAAGGTGAGTACCTCAATTACAAGAGATATTAGAAATGACATTTTCAAAAAAGCCCAGGGATTTTCTCATAGGGAATATAATAAATTTGGTGTATCCAGTATGATTACCAGAACCACCAATGATGCTTTTATTCTCATGCAGTTTATTAATGTTCTACTTAGAATGGCCTTTTTAACGCCGATAATGATTTTAATCAGCATGTTTATGGTAATAAAGACAAGTGTAACTTTATCTATGGTAATTGGAGGATGTATTCCCATTATATGCTTTGGAGTATATCTCATTGCTAGAACGAGTAATCCAATTAGTACTAGGCAACAGAAGGGAATGGACAGGTTAAATCGAATTACAAGAGAGAATTTAACTGGAGTTAGAGTTATTCGTGCATTCCGGAAAGATCACTATGAAACTCAGCGATTTTACGAAGCCAACGAAGATTATGCATCTAATGCAAAAAAGTTATTTAAGTTGATGTCTGTTGCGCAGCCAGCCTTCTTCTTGCTATTAAATCTTGCAGTTGTAATTGTATTTATCATGTCTAGCAAAATGATTGATGTAGGAACACTACAGGTGGGAAAATTAGTGGCATTCCAGGAATATATGTTCCATGCAATGTTTTCTATGATGCTGTTTTCTATGATATTCGTAATGTATCCCCGTGCAGAAATTAGTGCTAGACGTATTCAAGAGCTTCTAGAGGAAGAACCGATTATTAAAAATCCTGAGAATGCAGTAACAAAGGGAGATGAAAGGGGAACTTTAGAATTTGATCATGTAACCTTTCAATATCCTGACGGTGAAGTTCCTGTATTACATGATATAAGTTTTCAGGCAAAGAAAGGGGAGAAAGTTGCTTTTATTGGAAGTACTGGTAGCGGTAAAAGTACGTTAATCAATCTTATTCCTAGATTTTATGATGTAACTAAAGGTAGCATTAAAGTAGATGGAGTAGATGTTAGAAAATATGATTTAATATCATTGCGTCAAAAAATTGGTTTTATTCCACAAAAAGCCCTGCTGTTTTCTGGTAGCATCAATGAAAATATCCGCTATGGAAAACATAACGCGGTACAATCTGAAATAGAGCATAGCGCCAAAGTTTCCCAGGCTTATGATTTTATTAAAGATAAGCCAGACCAGTTTGAGGAAATGATAGAAGAGGGAGGAAGCAATGTATCTGGTGGACAAAAACAAAGGTTGAGCATTGCAAGAGCTGTTGTAAGAAAGCCGAACATCTATATATTTGACGATTCTTTTTCCGCATTAGATTCTAAAACAGATGCTAAATTGAGAAAGAGATTAAAAAGTGAAACTACAGATGCTATTACTTTGATCGTGGCTCAGAAAGTATCTTCTATTATGGATGCCACAAAAATTATTGTATTGAACGAAGGAGAAGTGGTTGGAATAGGAACTCATGAGCAGCTACTAAGAAACTGCAAAATTTATTATGAGATAGCCGCTAGCCAGATGTCAAAGGAGGAATTGAAACGATGAAAAAGAAAAATACTGGTATTAAACGTTTGATTCCATATTTAAAGAAATATAATATAAAGATTATCTCAGCAATATTATTAATCATTGTGGCGTCCTGCTTAATCGCATTAAGCCCTACTTTAGAGGGGATGATTACTACTCAATTATTTTCTGATATTACAAAAGGACAAAGGGTAGATTTTGCAAAAATCAATAGAATTATTTTAATTTTAATCTGTGTCTATGCTGCAGGAGCTTTAAGCAACTGTGCTTATCAGTTCTTATTAACCGATGCAATACAAAGCGCTATGGTGGATCTAAGAAATGATGTGCAAGGTAAAATCAGAAGACTTCCTATTGCATATTTTGATAGAAATGCCTTGGGAGATACTTTGAGTCGTGTATCCAACGATGTGGAGACCATTTCTAATGCTCTTCAACAAAGCTTCGCTCAGATTTTAAATGCTATTTTAGGATTAAGCCTTGCGGTATTTATGATGTTTAAGATTCAATGGGTAATGGCTCTATCTTCCGTTGCAATTATCCTAGTGTCGGTTATTATATCTAAGGTAATTGTGAAGAAATCTCAGCCCATATTTCAAAAGCAGCAAAATGCTCTAGGGCATTTAAACGGAATTGTTCAAGAAAAATTTACTGGTTTTAATGAAATTAAATTATTCGGTAAACAGGAAGATGCACTGACAGAATTTATGAATGCTAATGAAGAATTGTGTGAAAATGGTTTTAAAGCTCAGTTCATCAGTGGTTTGATGTCTCCACTTGTAGCCTTTGTAACTTATATTGGAATTGGATGCGTAGCCATTGCAGGTGCATTTTATGCCATTGGGGGAATTATTACTGTAGGACAGCTTCAGGCTTTTATTCGTTATATATGGCAGGTAAATCAGCCTATGTCTCAGATTACTCAGTTATCCTCAGCAATACAGTCTTCTGTAGCTGCAGTGCACAGAGTTTTTGAGTTCTTAAATGAAGAGGAAGAATCAGAAGAAGTGGAGTTAGTAAAATCAGATAAAGAAGTTCATGGAAATGTATCCTTTGAAAATGTAGAATTCTCTTATACAAAGGAGAAACCTTTACTTCACGATCTGAATGTGCAAGTAAAAAGTGGTCAGATGGTTGCTATAGTAGGGCCTACAGGAGTAGGAAAAACTACATTAATCAATTTACTTATGAGATTTTATGATGTAACTGGTGGTTCTATCAAGATAGATGGTGTAGATATTCAACATATGAAACGAGATGATTTAAGAGCAAAATTTGGAATGGTTCTTCAGGATACCTGGCTCTTTAATGGAAGTATTAAAGAAAATATAGCCTATGGAAAAGAAGGCGCTACGGAAGAAGAAATCATAAATGCAGCTAAGATAGCAAATGTACACCACTTTATTACCACACTTCCCGAAGGCTATAACATGATACTGAATGAAGAGGCTAGTAACATCTCTCAAGGAGAAAAACAGCTTTTGACCATAGCTAGGTCTATTCTCTGTGATCCACCTATCATGATTTTGGATGAAGCTACTAGCTCCGTGGATACAAGGCTGGAACAAAAACTACAGGATGCCATGAGAAAAATTATGAAGGGCAGAACTTCCTTTGTAATTGCCCACAGATTGTCTACAATTAAAAATGCAGATTTAATCATGGTAATGAGAGATGGAAATATCGTGGAGCAAGGAACACACAATGAGTTGCTAGGTAAGAAGGGATATTATGAACAGCTTTACCATGCCCAATTTGGGGATTTGGCTTGATAATAATTTCTAATGTATTTTTTAAGCTAACCTATAGGTAGATACTATTCATATAAATAGTAATTTAAGTTTTTATAAAAAATATTTAAAACAATAAAAAACCACTCCTTTATGGTTGATTTATTTTGTAGATTAACTATAAAGGGGTGCTTTATTTATGAGAAATTATCAACAATATATTACTAAAGGATTAAAAAATACTAAGATTCACTTATTTGCTCTCAATAGAATAAACTTATAATGAAAGAATTTTATTATAAGAGGTATTTGTATGGGATGTTATGTTAAAGTAGAACCAAATGTAAAACTTTATGTAGAGGATCTTAATCCAGAAGGGAAAAAAACAATTCTATTTCTACATGGATGGCCCGGAAGTCATAAGCTGTTTGAATATCAATTTGATCAGCTTCCTAAAATGGGGTATCGATGTATAGGTATAGATCAGAGAGGATTTGGCGAATCCGATAAGCCTTTTAGGGGCTACTCATATGATCGATTATCAGATGATGTTCGATGTGTAGTTGAAGCACTTAAATTAAAGAACGTTACGTTGTTAGGTCATTCTACAGGAGGAGCCATTGCTATTAGATATATGGCAAGGCATAGTGGATATGGTGTATCTAAACTTGTTCTTTGTGCAGCTGCGGCTCCTAGTCTTATTAAACGTCCATATTTCCCTTATGGTTTAGAAAGGGAAGCTGTGGATAAAATTATTGAAGGAACATATAATGATCGTCCAAAAATGTTGCAAGACTTTGGAGATATATTTTTTTTCAAATATATAACTAAGCCTTTCTCCGATTGGTTCTTCCAATTAGGATTACAGGCGGCAGGCTGGGCTACTGCAGAAATTGCAAACACATGGTTAGATGAAGAAGGGTTATTTTCTGATCTTAAGAAAATAAAAGTTCCAACTCTAATTCTTCATGGTATTCATGACAAAGTTTGTCTATTTCCATTAGCTGAAGCACAAAAAAAAGGAATTAAAAATTCAAAACTTGTACCATTTGAAGAGAGCGGTCATGGGTTATTCTACGATCAAAAAGAAAAGTTTAACAAGGAATTGACCAAGTTTATTGAAAAATAAAGTTTTATTATGATTAATAATTACTTTGAAGAATTAATCATATAAAACATATTATTTAAATATAAAAAATGAGGGTATCTCAAAACAAAAATAGCCTTAATTTTAATATAGTAAATATAAATAATATATGTAATAAACA
>OGSC01000384.1_pt1 | contig 23456 bp, 18 predicted proteins | sample 1573751 | NCBI WGS metagenome assembly OGSC01 (sample SAMN03295840, study PRJEB24534) | human gut metagenome | isolation source: fecal sample 8 from infant 5 | host: Homo sapiens | place: USA: Pittsburgh, PA | collected 2014-07
ATATTATACTGTCTTATTTTTAGCTTTATATAATTTTTTTCACTTAATATAAATATATTTACAAATATATTTATGATTTTTCCATATATGTTTTTTATTATCTATTCACAAAGATAAAACTATTTTTATCAATATGCTTTATAAAAATATAACAAAGTATTCAGAAGATTTTAAAAATATCATAATTTTAATCCTACTTTTTTTAATTTTTGCAAATAAAAAAATATCTCTAACATAATAAATTTACATAATATTATGTTAAGAGATATTTTATTTTAGTACATATTTTTCATTGTTAACATTCTACTAACTCTTTAAATAATTTTTTCTAAATTTTATCCTATATAGGCAATTTTTTTACTAAAGGTTTATCTAAAGTTAATAATTATTTTATAGAGAAATTATTTTCATAATCCTTAAGTTCTTTCTTAACTAATTTAGCTAAAGCTATTAATGCTATTAAATTAGGTATTACCATAAATCCATTGAAGGTATCTGCTAATTGCCATACTAATGGTACATCTAAAACTGTTCCTACTACTAAGGCTACAAGGAATAATACTACATAAGGCTTTGTTCCTTTATCCCCAAATATAAACTTAACATTTAATAATCCAAAGAAATACCATCCGATTATTGTTGAAAAAGCGAAGAAGAATAAGCTTATTGCTACAAATATATTACCAAAATGTCCAAAACCATTTATAAAAGCCTGTTGAGTTAACTCTATACCTGTAGTCTTTCCATCTAGGGCTCCAGTTGTTAAAATTACCATAGCTGTACAAGTTAAAACAACAAAGGTATCAATAAATAATCCAAACATAGCTACAAGACCTTGTTGAGCTGGATGCTTAACATCTGCCACAGCATGAGCATGCGGAGTAGAACCCATACCGGCTTCATTAGAAAATAATCCTCTAGATATTCCATATCTCATAGCTTCCCTTACAGATACACCTATAAGACCTCCTGTAGCTGCTTTAGGATTAAATGCTCCTACAAATATCATTTTAAAGGCTGGTCCTATATTATCATAATTAATTCCTATTATTATTAAACTTCCTATGATAAAAAATAAAGCCATAATAGGAACTAATTTTTCTGTAACTGATGCTATTCTTTGTATTCCTCCAAGAACTATTAACGCAGTAAGTATTGCTACTATTATACCTACAACTATATTGGGAACTCCAAAGGCTTTATTTACAGATATACCAATTGAATTGGATTGTACCATATCACCAGTTAAACAAGCTGATACCATCATTGAAAAAGCAAAGAATGCAGCTAATTTCTTACTACCAAATCCATCCCTTATATAATAAGCTGGTCCACCAAGTACTTCTCCATTATCTTTTTTCACTTTATATTTTTGGGCTAAAATTGCTTCTGAGAATATAGTTCCCATACCAAAGAAAGCACTAACCCACATCCAAAATATAGCTCCTGGGCCTCCAGCAGCTATAGCTGTAGCAGCCCCTGCCAAGTTTCCCGTTCCAACCTGTGCTGCCACTGCTGTAGCCAAAGCTTGGAAAGATGTTATACCTGAATCTTTATTTTGATTTTTTGAAAAAACCTGTTTAAACATGGCTTTAAATTTTCTTACTTGTACAAATTTTAAATTAAAAGTAAAAAATATTCCTGCCCCAAATAAAAAGAACATTAAAATATAACTCCAAAGTATATTGTTAAAACCTTCAACAATTTTTAATAAGTCCATAAAAACCCTCCTTTGTTTTAATACGCTCCTAAAAAATCTCTTTTATTTATTGTAAATGTTATCATCTTTTAATTTCTTGGTAAAACCTCTTTTTAGCTCAAATTAGGTTATTTACTCAAAATAAGTCTAATTTTTTTTAATTTACTGTATATTGATTTGTTTATTTTAAAATCTTGCAGTATAAAGTTATTTTTACTATATTCTTGTTAAAACATATACATAATTGCAATTTCATATTTGTATAATTGCGTATATTTTAAATAAAATTTACCACATTTTATTTAATGAATAATTTAACAAATAAACAAAATATTATGTAACAAATTTTCAACCATATCTATATATTAATACTGTAGAAATTTTTAGTGAGGTTTTATTATGTTTGATTTGCCTTGTTTTGATGAAAACAAAGTAAAATTTAGAAAAAGTGATGAAAAATCACATGTTAGAATTCTTCACGCATCCCCCGATGCTCCTGCCGTAGATATATATATAAACGATAACTTAATATATAAAGGACTATCTTATAAAGGCTTTACTGAGTATATGCCTTTAACATCTACGATTTATAACATAAAACTATTTCCTACTGGTAAAAAGGATGTACCCCTTATAAATAAATTTTTTTTCATTCCACCAAACTCTATATATACAATAGCAGCTACAGCACTCCTTAAAGATATAGCTTTGTTTCCTATACTTGATAAAAAATTAGACAACAAAGATCCAAACAAGGCCTATGTACGTTTTGTGCATCTTTCTCCTAATGCTCCAAAGGTAGATTTTTATATGAATAGTAAAGAAATATTTAATAATATAGGCTATAAAAACATAACAGATTACTCACCTGTAGATCCTAAAAATTATACAATAACCCTAAAGTTTGCTAATACAGAAAATACAGTATTAACATCTCCAAATGCTAATTTAAAAGCTAATAAATATTATACTGTTTATGCTGTAGGATTAGCTAATGGTAAACCTTCCCTAGAAGTTTTAATTCCCCTTGATGGTAACTCATATATAAAATAATTCTTAGCTTTATATAAAATTTAAATATTTTTTGAAAAGCAAACACCCTATTTAGTTATAATATTTCATTAACTAAATAGGGTGTTATTTACTTTATAAAAAACTTTTTTAGATTCTACATAATTTTTTACCGATATATTTATTTAAGTATTACTTCTCCTGTTTTATTATCTACCTCTATATTTACTTCGAATATATCTTTAATATAGCTTTGTGGCAGCATTAATTCATTATTTCTAATTCTTATATTCTTATCTATTTTTCTGTTTAGATTTGTTGAACTATTTTCTATAAAAATTACTTCTTCATTAGCTTTAATATTCTTATCCATTACCTTTATAATTATACTATATTCATCATCATTATATAGCTTTATTCCCAAGGAATCTGCCACATATTTTAAAGGTAAATATACATTGTTATTTTCATCCTTAAAAGGACTTACAGTCATTAAAAATTCTTTTTTAGAAACCTTACTTTTCTTGTATTTATTCTTGTTTATTTTAAAAACTACTTTACCATATTTGTGATGATACATGAATTTTGCAGCGTTTAAAAGGAGATCAACTAGACTAAAAGATAACAAACCTATAAAGCTGTATAAAATAATTTTCACCATATCACCTCTTCATTATTATAAAAAATAAATTTAAACTACACATTATATAGTATTAAATTCTACTTTTATCTGATTTAATTATAATATCCTGGTTAGTATTTTGTCAATTAAAAATATTAAGAAATTAAAATATATTCAAAAAAATTGGTTGCTTTTTACAATACAACATATATACATAAGTAAAAAAGTGTATTTCCAAATAAACCAGATTTAATTTTAAAGTCACAAAGATAAAAAATACACATAATAAACCACTTCATTTAACTAATATGTTTATTACGTGTATTTTTTATCTTTGCTATATTAAAATTAAGCCTAGTTTCAGATACCTTTTTTAAAGCTATAAATAAAATTTATTTAAAATATTTTATTCCCGCATCAAATATTTTTTGATCCTTATTACCTGATACATTTTTTAGTGTTCCATAGCCTATTCTTTCTGAATGTGCCATTTTACCAAGAATCCTACCATCAGGACTGCAAATACCTTCTACACCAAATACAGATCCATTGGGATTATATTTTATATCAGAAGTAACATTTCCATTAACATCTACATATTGAGTAACTATTTGGCCATTATCTATTAATTTTTTCATTACATTATCTTTAGCATAAAATTTACCTTCTCCATGGGATATAGGTATTGCATGTATATCTCCTACTTCCACATTATTAAACCAAGGTGATAAATTAGAAACCACTTTAGTATAAGCTATTTTGGATTGGTGTCTTCCTATATCATTATAAGTTAGTGTTGGACAACTTTCATCTATATCACGTATTTCCCCAAAAGGTACTAACCCTAATTTTATTAAAGCTTGGAATCCATTGCATATACCTAGCATCAATCCATCTTTAACCTTTAGAAATTCCATAACTGAATCTTTAATTTTTTCATTTCTAAATATAGTTGCTATAAACTTACCAGAACCTTCTGGTTCATCACCTGCACTAAATCCACCAGGTAACATAATTATATTAGATTGTTTTATTTTAGAACTTAAATTATCTATAGATTCCTTTATATTGTCTGAACTCATATTATTAAATACAACTAATTCTACCTCTCCACCAGCTTTTTCAAAGGCCCTTTTAGAATCATATTCACAATTAGTACCTGGGAATACTGGAATTAGAATCTTTGGTTTAGGAACTTTTATGCTTGGGGATTTTTTATTTTTCTTTTTATATAGTGGTATGTCTAAATCTTTCTTATATTCTTTCTCTACTTTCGATACAAATACATTCTCTAGAGTACTTTCAAATTCTTTGTAACATTGATCTAATAATATTTCCTCCTCTAAAATTTCTATAGAAGCTCTTTCAGTAGTATCACCTATTATTTTATAATCTATTTCTTTTAATAGGTTTAAATCAAAGTTTTTATTAACCTCTAATATTATTGATCCATAGTCTCTCGAAAATAATTCTTCTTTTTCTAAATTCTTTAACTTTGCCCCTATATTATTTCCAAAACACATTTTACTTATAGCTTCTGAAATTCCTCCAAATTTAATAGTAGAGGCCGCTAGAACATTACCTGTTCCTATAGCTTCATATACTTTTTCATAATTTTCCTTAAGAATATTAAAATCTGGGATTTCTTCTTTATTTCTTTTAGCTTTTATATATAAAATAACACTTCCTACTTCTTTAAATTCTGAGGATATTATTCTATTCACATTTGTAACTCCTACTGCAAAGGATACTAAAGTTGGTGGTACATTCATATCTTTAAAAGTTCCTGACATACTATCCTTTCCACCTATAGCTGCAATAGAAAATTCTCTTTGAGCCTTTAGTGCTCCTAAAAGAGACGCTAATGGTTTTCCCCATTTTTCTTCTTTATTTTCTAGTTTTTCAAAATACTCTTGGAAAGTAAGTCTTATTTTTTTATAGTCTATCCCCATAGCTACAGCTTTAGTTACAGATTCTATAACAGCATACATTGCTCCATGGAAAGGACTCCATTTAGATATTTTAGGATTAAATCCATAAGTCATAACTGTAGCTGTAGTAGTATCTCCTTCTAATACTGGAAGTTTAGCTGCCATACCCTCCTGTGGAGTTTTCTGATATTTACCTCCTAAGGGCATTATAACGGTACCAGCTCCTACTGTACTATCAAACATTTCTACTAATCCTTTTTGACTACATACATTTAAATCTTTTATATTTTCAATCCATTTATCCTTTATATTTTCTTTAGAACCTATAACTATTTTTTGAAAATAGCTTTCTTTTTCTGGAGTATTTATATACGCCTTAGTCTTTTGCACCACCCCATTAGTATTTAAAAATTCTCTGTCCAAATCAACTATAATATTATCTTTCCATAGCATCTTAAGTCTTTTTTCTTGTTTAACTTCTGCAACTACTGTAGCCTCTAGGTTTTCTTCTTCTGAAAATTTAATAAATCTTTCTCTATCTTCCTTTGAAATTACCACTGCCATACGTTCCTGTGATTCTGATATAGCTAATTCTGTTCCATCTAAGCCTTCATATTTTTTAGGGACTTTATTTAAATCTATGTAAAGACCTTCTGTAAGTTCCCCAATAGCTACAGATACTCCGCCAGCTCCAAAATCATTACATCTTTTTATCATAGTACTTACTTCTTTATTTCTAAAAAGTCTTTGAATTTTTCTTTCTGTTGGTGCATTTCCTTTTTGTACCTCTGAACCACAGTTTTCTATAGATGATTCTGTATGTTTTTTAGAAGAACCAGTAGCACCTCCTATACCATCTCTACCTGTTCTTCCTCCTAATAATATAACTATATCTGAAGGTTTAGGTTCTTTTCTAATTACATTTTCCATAGGCGCTGCACCAATAACTGCACCAATTTCCATTCTTTTAGCCATATAACCTTTATCATATATTTCTGAAACTTGACCTGTAGCTAAACCTATCTGATTTCCATAAGAACTATATCCATGAGCTGCTTCAGTAGTTATTTTCTTTTGAGGAAGTTTTCCTTCTAAGGTATCTTCTATATTTTTTCTTGGATCTGCACTACCTGTAACCCTCATAGCTTGATATACGTAAACTCTTCCAGAAAGAGGATCTCTTATAGCACCTCCAACACAAGTAGCTGCTCCACCAAAAGGTTCTATTTCTGTAGGATGGTTATGAGTTTCATTTTTAAACATAACAAGCCATTTTTCTGTTTTACCATCTATTTCAGCATCTACAACTATGCTACAAGCATTAATTTCTGGAGACACATCTAAATCCTCCATTAATCCTTTTTTTCTTAACTCTTTTGCTGCTATAGTAGCTATATCCATAAGACATGTAGCTTTTTCTTTTGCATGTACAAAGCCTTTAATATTTTTATACTCTTCATAAGTTTCCTTTATTGCATTAGAATATAATCCTTCTTCTATTTTTATATCCTCTATTTCTGTCATAAAGGTTGTATGTCTACAATGATCTGACCAATAAGTATCTATAACTTTAATTTCTGTTATAGTAGGATTTCTTTTTTCTTCATTTTTAAAATATTCTCTGCAAAATTTTAAATCTTCAAAGGTCATAGCTAAATTTCTATCTTGTAAAAATTCTTTCAATTCTTTTTCACTTAGATCTATAAATCCATCTAATACTTCTACAGACTGTACTTCTAACTGTACATCTACTAAGGAATTAGGCTTTTCAAGCTGTGCTTCCCTTGAATCTACTTTATTTATGCAATATTCTTTTATTTTTTCTAGTTCTTCTTTTGTTATATTCCCCTTTATAACAAAAACTTTACTATACTTTACAATAGCTCCTTGTTTTTGAGTAAGTATTTCTATACATTGAGCCGCAGAATCTGCCCTTTGATCATATTGACCTGGTAAATATTCTACTGAAAAAATCTTATCCTCACTATCATAAGAAAATTTTTCTTCATATAGCTCATCTACAGTCTTTTCTGAAAATATAGTATACTTAGCCAAATTATATTCCTCATCACTTATACCACTTATATTATATTTATTTAAAATTCTTACATCTTTTATATTTTTCATATTTAGGCTTAACTTAAAATTATCTAATATTTTTTTACTTTCCACCCTAAATTGCGGTTTTTTTTCTACGAATAATGTTTTTATTTCATTCCCCACTTCTATCCCTCTTTCCGAATATTTTTTTAAATTTCTTTTTTATAATTCGTGTTAAATTAATTATATCATAGGTTATCTCAAAATAATAGGTTGTTTTATCTTTAAAATCTATTATTTTATGAACTATATATAAAAAAACTACTCCCATTCATATTTTCTTGGTAGTAGTTTATAATTATTTTATATTAAAGTATACTCTAACATTTTAACTCTTTTTTATACTTAGCTACTAAAACAACTGAAATAACAAAAGTAATAAAATCTGATAAAGGTTGAACATACAATATACCCTTTATCCCCAACATCTTAGACATTATTAAAATTAAAGGTATATATATATAACCCTGCCTGGATGAAGTAATTAAAGTAGCTTCTTTGAATTTATGTGTACTTTGTAAGAACATACCCGTTATAGTAATATATCCTATAAGTGGTAAAGTGATTGATTGTATACTTAAAACTTGTGAACCTATATTAATTATCTCATTATCATTTCTAAACAACATTACCATATTTTCGCTGTACATTAAAAATATTATAGAAATAAAAGCCATAAATATTATAGCTGATCTTAATGTAAATTTTAAAGCTTTCTCTACTCGTTCATATAACTTAGCACCATAATTAAATATACACACAGGCTGAAATCCATGTCCAAGCCCTACCATAAGATAAGTTCCTGCAAGCACTAATCTATTAACTATAGTAAAAGAAGCTATATATTCTTCGCCAAAAATTTTTAATTCATTATTCAAAAGCATAAGAGATATTCCTATAAAAATTTCTCTTGTAAAATTCGGTATCCCTCCTCCATAAAGCTCAGACAATATTTTTTTATTTATAGAAAAATTTTTTAGATTAAATTTTATATTTTCTCTCATTCCACTAACTATAATTAAAATGATAAAGCTTATTATTTCTCCAATAATCGTGGCATACGCGGCTCCTTTAATTCCTAAATTAAAATAAAAAATAAAAATAGGATCCAGTATACAGTTAATTACTGCTCCAGATGCAATAGCAGCCGCCCCCAAACTTGGATTTCCTTGTAATCTAAATTGATTATTCATCGTCAAAGCTGAAATCATAAACGGGGTACCTATTAATAGTATTAAAAGATATTCTTTCGTTGAAAATAAAAGAGAATTAGTGGCTCCTAAAAAAAGTGCTAATTCATTTAAATACAGTTCCCCAAAGATCATTATAATTGTCCCTGTGAGAAATGATATAACAAGACCATCTATTGCCATTTTTGATGACTCTGTTCTATTTTTTTTACTTTCCATTCTTGACATATAATTTCCTGAACCGTGTCCATATAAAAGTCCAAAGGCCTGGGTAACACTCATAAATGAAAATGCCAGCCCTACTGATGCTGTAGATATTGTATCGATCTTGGATATAAAATAAGTATCTGCTAAACTGTATGCAATTCCTATTAGCATTGCCATTGTAGACGGTATAGCCATTTTCAATATTAATTTAGGAATTGGCGTCTTAGTAAGTTTTTCAAATTTCTCCTGTTTTTCTTCTATATTCTTTGTCATATTATTTCCTCTGATAATCGCTTTACAATACCATTATTTCCGTCTACTAATATATAGTCTCCATCTGATAAATTTACTGTGGCATTTCCAACACCCAATACTGCTGGTATATTATATTCACGTGCAACGATAGCTGCATGAGATAAAGCTCCCCCTGTATCTGAAACAACTCCTTTTGCTATTTTAAAAAGAGGGGTCCACTCAGGATCAGTGTATGGACATATAAGAATATTATCTTCTTTCAGTTTATCAAATTCAGTATGATTTTTTATAATACAAACTCTACCTCTCACTAAACCTGAACTTCCACTTATTCCCTTAAAAATATTTTTCTCATTATCGTAAAAAGCATCTAATGTCATCTGCTCCCAAAGTTCTTCAGCCTCTCTACGGTGATTTTTCCTATATGAAATCAATTCTCTACATTCATGCTCTAACTTACCAATAGCTATTACTTTTCTTAAATCTTGAAAAGACAAATAGAGCAAATCTTCTTTCTTTGTATTTAACAAAGCTTCTATTCGTTTTAAAAGCACCCTCAATAATCCAAATCCTGTTTCCCAAAGATATTGACTTTCCTCACGTCTAACATGAGCTAGTCTATAATAAGTAATATCTGCCATTGTTTTCTTAAATCTTTTTGTACCTTTACTTTCCTCCAACTCTTTCAATATACCCATGTATTTTCCAGATTTGTTTTCTTTATATTCTTTATTCTCTGAAATGGTTATTTTAAGAAGTTTTATAAATCTATTTGGTTCCTCATTCCAAGAAGATGAAGAGAATGGAATACAGCAATAATTAGACTTCCAACCATATTTATTAAAAAACTCTTTTATTTCTATTGAATCGTAATCATATTTTTCTTTTATAAATGCATAGCTTGCCCCTTCTATTAAATCCTTTATTAATTCTTTATTTCTTGATAAAGTTTTTGATAAAATATCAATATCCTTATTCATATCTACTGTTACATAATCTAAATCTGATAAGAGATCATACTCTGTATAATTTGGATTTATAGATTTAAGTTCTTTATCAAGTTTTTCACCAATAATAACAGATGGAAAAAGAAAATATCTAAATCTTGCAAAAGAAATTCTTTTATGAATTGAAATAATATCACTCATGTATTTATCTACATCACAAAGAGAAAATTTATAACTATTTTCATCTATATTTTGTTCTATTACTTTGAGTTCTTTTTTACAAGAATCTAAAATTTTTTCTCCATATTCAATATTCTTTTCATTATTTTTATATTCATTATAAACTTTAAAAAAGCGTAAAACTTTTGGATTTACTTTCCACCTAATTTTATTCATATGGATTATACCCATATTATCCATATATATAGGACTTTCTATTTTTAGTCCTACATCCTTAAAAAGTTCAAATTTCATATTTTGCAATATCATTGCAATTTCATAATCTAGTGGATAACATGCAACTGGAAAATGTTCTATCATATTATTTAAATACTTTTTTTCTTTTTGTGAGTACTGCTTTCTGGTATTTTTATTCTGTTTTTTCTTTATAGTTGTAATTGGACGTGCCTGAAGAATATATACTTTTTTATTTTTAATTGCCCATTCTATATCCATAGGTTTTTTATATAAACCTTCTATCTTTAAAGCCATATCAAATAATTCTTTTAAATTTTCATTATGAAGACATCTTCTTTCTCTCATATCAAAAGAATTATTTACAACCACAGTTCCTTTATCCGAATATACAACTGAAATTTCCTTACTTCCAAGAGTAAAAGCTATTTTTTTACCATTTTTATCAAGAACATAATTATCTGGTGTAACTTTTCCTGACACTATGGCTTCCCCCAAATTATAAGATGCATCTATCATTATTTCTTTTTCAGCAGTTATTGGGTTAGATGTAAACATAACACCAGAAATATCCGATTCAATCATTTCTTGAATAACAACTGCTATACCAACATTCAAATGATCATATCCATTATTAGTTCTATATGAAAATGACCTAATGCTCCAAAGAGAAGAAAAGCACTTTTTTATTGATACAAATAAATCTTCCTTATTCATAATATTCAAATATGTCTCTTGTTGCCCTGCAAAACTTGCTTCCGGTAAATCTTCGGCTGTTGCCGAAGATCTTACTGCTAAGTGAATAGGTCTCTTAAATTTATTAAATCTACTCAATATATCTTCTTTTAAGTCCTTTGGAAACTCAGCTTTTAAGATTAAATTTCTTATCTCTTCAGTTTCATCCTCTATAGATAAAGTTTCTTTATCCATATTACTAATTTTTTGTTCTATTATTTCTAATATACCATTACTTTTCAAGAAATTTTTATATGCATTAGCTGTTATAATAAAGCCATCTGGAACAGGAATGCCACATGAAATCATTAGTCCTAAATTAGCCCCTTTTCCTCCTACAATATCAATTTGATTTTTCCGTGCATCTTTTATGCCAATAATATTTTTAGTATACATTTTTTCACCCCACTATATCTTTTAAATCAATTTTAGTCTTTTCAATATTCTCAACTATTTCATTCAGAGATATTGATTTATAAAGATCTACTGTAGCATCTAGTGATATACCATACTCCTCCTGTAAAATAACATATAATTGAATGATTACCATACTTGTAGCTCCCATTTCTGTTAAATCTACATCATCCATAATATCTTCAGTGTTAACATCCATTAGCTCCGATAGATATTTTTTAATTTGTTTTTTTAGTCCAATTTTTGTATTATTATCTATCATAATTATCATACTCCTTTTATATTAAATACCTCACCAACATCCCTATATTCTTCCAGAATGCGGATAGGATCTCCCTTTTGAGTAAATTCAATATTTATATTTAAAAATAGTACTTTTAATATTTTCTTTGAAATAGGAAGATTCTTATTTTTTTCCCTTATTAACTCAATAATATATTCTTTTGAAATGCGTTTATGTGTATTCCTATCAATGAACATAGTAGCCCTATTTTTATATTCTGATATAAAGTATACAATCCCTTTAGGCCTCATATCTTTAAAAAATTCTTCTAATTCTTCAGCATATATATTTTCTCCAGATTCATCTACAATAATATTTTTCATCCTACCTTTAAAAAAAAGTTTTCTATTTTTTAGCTCAAATATATCCCCCGTTCTATAATACATGCCTTCAATTAGTTCAGGGCAAATTTCTTTTTTATCTTTTATAGAAGCAGTGTATATCGCATCTGATTTTACGATAATTTCTCCAGTGCCCTCATTTCTTATACTTCCATCTGAAGTTAAAACTTTAATTTCATAATTATCATAAACTTTTCCCTCAGACTCACAATCATTTAAATCACTTTTACCTATAGATAAAAAACCAGTTTCTGTTAATCCATAACCAACGAAAAATTCAATTCCTGCTCTAATATAACTATTTCTAATAGAAGCATCTGTTTTACTTCCACCACTTAAAATAATTTTAAAATTTTTTCCCAATAATTTATCTACACCTTCACGATTTTCAGAATACCTTCTCTTCAATATATTTTTTATTAATTTCCACACCATAGGCACACCAAAGCTTCCTAAAGCATTCTCATTTCTTATTCCTTTAATAATCCCATATGGTGTTTGATCTGATAGAAAAACAACTTTTAAGTCTAAAGTAATAAAAATTAACGGTAATAAAAATCCTAAAATATGATTCATAGGTAAAAAACTTACTATTTTTCTGTACGAATTATCAGTTTTATACACAATATCTGCTAATGTCTCATTTTTTAAGAATTCATATTTAACATTTTTTATTTGATTTAAAATTGCATAAGCATGATATATAATAACTTGTGGCTTTCCTGTTGTTCCAGAAGATAAAAATGCTACTTTGCTAGACCAAATATCTTTCTCAAATTTACTATTTAAACATTGAATATCAATAGCTTCATTATGAAAATTATCTAATATATTATTATCTAAAATAGCAACTAATTCCACATCTATCTTATATCTATACCTATTATTACTTTCACTTTTGTTGTCAAGTAATAATATATTCCATCCCAATTTCATAGCCCCAAATACTACTGCATAATAGAGATAGTTATTATGATATTTCAAACCAATCCAATCTCCAACTTTTATATTTGGATAAAGAAGTTTTAAAAATCTACTCATTTTATTAATCAACATTTGATATTGTTTTTTATTGTACACAATCCTTTTTTCATCATTGTAGACTATTATACATTCTTTATTACTATCTTCCTCTTGAAAAATTACAGTATATATATCTCCAAAAGTAACCTTTTCTTTCATATACTCACCTACATAACTAAAGTATTACTGCGATAGTCGCAATATTAATTCCAACTCCAACACCAGACATTAAGGTCTTACTTCCAGTCTTTAGTCTTCCATCCATAATAGCTTCATATGTTGCTATCGGAATATTGCTAGCTCCAACATTTCCAAATTTATCAACGACTTGAATAATTTTTTCAATTGGGAAAGATAATTCCTTAGACATACTCTTATTAATCCATTTAGCTACTTGTGTTGGTATATAACAATCTACATCCTTCTGAAAATTCCACCCAACTTCACGTTCTAAAATTGGCAATAAGTTTTTCCCTAAATTTCTTTGCTCATCTATTATAACTTTAGTGGTCCCAGGAATATACATTTTATCAGGATCTCTCGGGAAACGAACTCCACCTCCCCAAACTACATTATTGTTCCAATATTCTGCATATGTACGGAAAATACCCTTCACAATGCCTTTATTGTTATCTTCCTCTCTTTCCATTATAAAAGCACCGCCACCATCGCCTATAGACAAAGTCACCGGAGCCCTTCTAATTAGTTCCTCTTTAGATTCAAACTTAAAATTGATCCATTTTGATAAAGCTTCTCCAGAAACAACAAGAACTATATCAGCTTTTCCTGTCTTTATTAAACTATCTGCAATATCAATACCTGTTAAGAATGCATTGCAAGCATTTTTAACATCAAATCCAAATGCATTCTTTATGTTCAATAAATCCATCACTACATTTGCTGTTGCTGGTTCAGCAAAATCTTGAGATACAGAACAAAAAATAAGTGCATCAATTTCAGCACTTGAAACTCCTGCCTTTTTCATGGCATCTATAGCTGCCTTCGCTGCAATATGTGAACTATATTCATTGGTATCTGAATATCTTCTTTCTTCACATCCCGTTAGCATCTTACAAAGTCCTTTTCTAACCCCCAATTTTTTAAAACCTGCAAGTTCTTCCGCTTCTTCGCTAGTTACAATTCTATTTGGTAAGTATCTTCCTACTCCCTTAATCCTTGATCTCATAATTCACCTCAAATTTTTTTAATATAGTTTCTGCTTTTTCCTGTATCTTCTGTAATACAGTTTCATTATTATTAAATAGAATCAAATGATCTCCTTCTACCATATATAACTCAAACTTTGCACATGTATATTTCTTCCATTTCATTAATTCTAACTCACTAGCTATTTCATCATTAGTAGCTCCAAAAACAGTTAAATCAACATTGATAGGCAATAGACTTATTTCATCTTCTAAAGTTATTTTTTCATCCTCAATAAAAAGTTTTATATGTTCAAGCACAAACTCCAATGCTTTATATTTCTTCCCTTTTATCAGCTTTATATCTCCATATATCTCCCTATACATATCTTCTACAGAAAAATCTAAAAATTTTTCTATGTTGTTATAAACAATATTTAAAAATACGGACAATAATTTATCTAATTCCTCTTTTGTAATTAAATCATCAAGAAAATATTTTTCAAAAACACTTTTTACAAAATTCTTTCTCTTAGGATCTTCCAACATTTTTTTTCTATTTTTCAAGATATCAGGTGGCGGTTCCACAGCAATAAAAATGTGCTTCGGTTTTTTAAATTCATGCATCTCTATTAGTCTACATAAATCTATTGCTATAATTGAACTTGAACTATTTCCTAATATCATATACTCTTCATTATTCTTCAACTTTAATTTAACATCCTCAAATAACAAATCTATAAGATTTCTACGACTTACTGCTTTTTTATCCCTCTCTTTAATTCCTCGGCCTGGTATCTCCAATGGACTTAGTCTGATTTGCTTTCCAATAATCGGTATCCATTTGTAATACATTATTGATGAAGAACCCGCCCCTGGCAATGTAAATAATCGAACTATACTCACAGCATCACACCTCCTTAAAAATAGAATAACTTGGATATAATCATATTAGTATTAAATTCAGGAGTTTTTTTATACTGAATTCTTCATAAATTTTAGATATGTCCACTTCTACACCTAATTCATCTTGTATATACCATTGTAATTTCATAGCTTTAAGTGAATCTCCACCCATTTCAAAAAAACTAACATCTTCCATTATTTCATCTTTATCCATTTTAAGTATATTGGCATAACTATCAATTAGAAACTCTCTTAGTTTTAATTTGCTATATAGTAAATTACTTTTTAGATGTACTTTTTCTTTTTTATTCTCAAAAATTTTTTGTAACCTATTATAATCAACTTTCCCATTTGTAGTATATGGAACATCTTTTATGTTAATGTGACATAATGGCACCATATAAAAAGGTAAATACTTACTTAAAAATTTATTAATTAACTCTTCATCAAGTACTTCTTTTGCAACATAAAAATTAACTAATAAAGATAATTCACCTTTTTTTATTACCATAGGAATACTTAATTCTATGCAATCATATTTCTGCAAATAAAATCGTATCTCATCTAACTCTATCCTGTAACCACTTATTTTTACTTGTTTATCTTTTCTACCCTTAAAATATAGATTATCATTCTCATTTATATATCCCAAATCTCCAGTTTTACAACATCTCAAATTCCCCATTTCTTTTAACTTAATAAATTTTTTATTGGTCAACTCTGTATTATTATCATATTCTATTGCTATACCAGAACCAAAAATTGCAATTTCCCCCAATTTCCCTTTAGGTATAATTTTATCTTCATCATCTAAAATTAATATTCCTGAATTTATTATTGGATCTCCCAAAGGAATTTCTCGCTCATCTCCTTTAATCTTATAGACTGTATTAAGTATTCCTGTTTCCGTCAATCCATAAGAATTAAATAACTCGTAATTAGTAACTTTATTCTTACAAAATTTTTCCCCTCCAAAATAAAGAACTCTTAGCACATTATTATCAACTGTAATAAATTTTTCAGCTAAAACCGTAGGTAAAAACATTATTGATATCATATTATCAATACAAAATTTATTTAATTTTTCAATATCGTAAACATACTGTTTTCTCTTCTCAATGCATACTAAAGGGACTTCATTCAATAAATATGGATATATATCACAACCACATGAATCAAAAGAAAATGATGTAAATGCCACACCCCTATCCTTTTTTGTTAATCTAAAATTAACGTACAATGCATTAACTAAATTCACAACAGCTCTATGAGGTATAATAACACCTTTAGGTACTCCCGTAGATCCAGATGTATATATCATATATGCTGGATCATCGGCTTTTATATCAATAACGTTTTCTGCGCTATCTAGGCTACTAAAATATAAATCTTCTATAATTATAAGCTTTACACTTTCTGATATTTTTTCTTTTAATATATTTACATACTCTCTATTTGTAATTACAACTTTACTTTTAGAACGTTCTACTAAAGAAATTATTGTATTAATATTGTTTAGTTCTGGCTCTATAGGCAGATAATATCCACCTGAAGCTAAAACACCATATACGCAAACATATCTTAAATAATTCCCATTTAAAATTAAAGTAATTGGTGATGTTCTTTCAAACTCCTTTTGATTCAGCAAAAAATTTGATAGAGCATTAACTCGCTTCATGAAATATCCATAAGTTATCTTTGTTTCATTATCTATAATAGCTACTTTTTCTTTGCTTAAGTTAACAATTTTTCTTAAGCAAGAAATTATTGTAGTATCTGTTCTGCTATTATTATATCTAAAACTTAAAATATCCTGTCCAACCAATATAGAATCTTCTCTTTGTTGTTTTTCAAAATATTTACGGTCCATCTTATTTTCTCCTAATCATTTTTATATAACTCACATTTTTACCTATTATTTATAATTTCTTTAATCATTAAAATTTCATCTATTTTCTTTCTAAATAAGCCTTCAAATGTATATAGTTCTCTATACCCAGAATTTGAATATAATTTTAAAGCTATATCATTGCTACTTTTTACTAAAAGAAAAATTTTTACTTGGGGTATTTTATTTTCCTTACATACCATGTTTTCAAAAAAACTTAACAAACATCTTCCAATACCACTTTTCCGAAATTCAGGAAATACAAACAACATATTTAAATAAGGAAATTTATTAAACACTCCATCCATAGAAAACCAGATGAATCCAAGCATAGCATTGTCCAATTTTGCAACAAAGATATTATTTTTTCTGTATGCTTTTTTCAGTATTTCTAATACTGTTTTATATGTAGGATAATACGTTTTCCCAAAATCAGATTGAAAGAGTCTAAAACAGCACTCTTTTAACTCATGTTCCTTTACTACTTCAATTATAACTTTTGATCTATCATATATTTTATTATTCTGAACCATCTTTTACTCCAAACTTTTTATTCTTTCTATCAAGCAATAAATATTATTTACAGTATTAAAATCCATTATTTCAATTTCTTCTATGGGTATATTTATATTAAATTTCATTTCTAATATTGAAATAATATTGATTATATCAAATGATTCCAGATACCCCTTGGATATCAGCTCTAATTCATCATTTATTTCAACATCTTCTAGTTCAAAAATATTCTTTTTTAAAATATCTTTAATTTGATTTTTTATATTCATTTTTCCTCCTAATAATTAAGAATATCATCTATACACAATCCCAACTTTAAAAGTGGTTTTTTCAAATTTTCTTCTTCTATAGGTGTTCTTATGATTTCCAATGCACGTTGTCTTGATAACTCACCTTCTCTTACAAGATCACTTAACTCTGTTTCATGCTGAGCATAACCAAACTGTTTCATAGTTTTTAATTGAGATACATAATTAAACATACAATTTGATGATTTGTCAGGCCAACTATTTTTAGGAATTTTAAATTTCAACTCTTCTGTTATAATATTTAATATTTCATTCTCATTCCATGTCATATATTTAAATGGAGAAAGTTGTACAATATTTCCAAACTTTTCAGTCATATATTTTATTGGACTCTGAAAAATAGCTGATAATTCACTAAATTTTTTATCATTTTTAAACAATTCAACAATATTATAATCAGATTTTTCATAAACCCAAAATAATTCTGAATTTTTGATATATTGCTGTCCCTTTGTATATCCCCCCAAAATTACATTAATATTATTTTGAACACAAATACTTTTTATATAATACTCTAATAAAGTATGACATACCCTACAATAATATATATCTTTTTTAGATTCTATACATTTTTTGAAAATATCTATCATGTCAGAGGTTTTAAAAATCATCATATCTACATTCAAAATATCTGTTGCATTATTTAAATTATCATACATCTCTGGTAAAGCAAAACCATTATCTATAAAAACAGCTAAAACATTAAGGTTCAATATCTTTTTTGCAACATATAATGTCATAATGCTATCTTTTCCTCCCGAAACACTTACTACACAATTATACTTACTATTTTTTTTATCATAAAATAAAATTTTTTGTTTAAAATAATCTAGATTGCACTCTTTTTTAGAATTATTTTCTTTGTTTATTGTACGTTTATCTCCATTGCAAATATTGCATATACCATTACTATCTAACTCTACATGTCCTGGGACTTCAGGTAAAATACAACTTTTACAACGTCTAACCTCTATATTGTAATTCATTTTTCATTACTCCTTAATTTTACTGTATTTTTCTATCTCTTTAATAGTTTCAAAATCCCATTTATCAATATTCAATCCTTTTTGTGATAGTAATGCATAAGCTAATCTCTCAATTCCAAAGGCAAAACATGTACTATAACAATAATTACCTTTTTCACCTATAATATTATATGCCTTAGAAAAATGAGTCCTATGATAATTAATTGAGCTTGCTGCAATATAATTTTTATTCCCAGGAATAAAGACTTTAAATTCTTGTTTTGATTTACCTATAGTTTGAAAAAATTTCATTTTTTTATAATTACTAGCAAAAAATGAGTCATTTGCAGTTTCATATTTACTATTAAATTTAAATATATCAACCCAAAATTTAATCAATTCTCTAGAAATTTCTATCATTTTATTAACTGCATTTTCATCACCTACAAAAACAAATTCTTTCATATAAAATTCATTCAATCTACTTAATTCAAATATATTATCTTCTTCGTTTCTAAAACATTTTCCTGATACAATAAAACTTTGCACTTCTTCTGCATCTAACATCTTATTTTCCAATAAAGAATATACAGGTACGCAAGCCGCATGCCGAAGAACATTTTGAGGAGTCTTTATTTCATCTAAAATGCTTTTATAATGAAATTTACATTTAGAAAACTTTTCATAAACACTCATATCATTCTTTAATGTCGTCTGAAACATCATATAATGAGGAAAATTTTCAAAATAACGACCTTTTATATAATCCTCAATCGAATGCAAATCTGGATACACCATTTTTCTTATATTTTTGAATTTAGAACAAGCAAACTCATCAATCTTTCTTTCAAAATATTCATATATATCTAAAAACAATCCACTATAAGCAAAAGATCCTTTTGCTAATTCTCTAACATCACCTCTACTTACAAGCTCATTGTAAATATTAGAATGGTTAATAGTTGTATAACTAGTATAGTCTTCTATAGTTTTAATTTCTTCAGTTTTTTCCGACAAGATATTTTTATTAATCATATTTATGAGATGATCCAGACAATTGCGTATCTGATTTTCATTATCTACATCACAATAAATAATTATATCCCCTTCTTTAATCTCATATTTTATAATGTACTGTGATAAATACGGTATCATATCTTTAAAAAAATCCTTATCTTCTTCTCTTAAATTTTTTATGGAATACTTAAACATTTAAACCCTCTCCATCCTTTAATTAGTTTTAGCACATTGTAAAGCCAATCCTCCTTTATAATTAATCTCAGGCTCAAAAATATAGATTCCTTTATACACATTATTATAAGTATCAAAAATTTCAATAACATTATTTGAAATTCTTTTAACATATAAGAATTTCAACAACTTATTAAGACTATTACCACCCAACTTAATATATGCTTCTTTTGCTACCCAGTATTTTAAAAAAATATCCTCCTCCTTATCCACTATTCCTCTATCATTTTCATTAAATAAACTATTAATTATATTCTTATAATCAACTTCCTTATCCATATACTCTATATCTATCCCCACTAAATGTTTTGTAATGCAAATACCTATAACATCCATCGAATGGGTAATATTAAAGTTTATTTTATCAACATTATTTATAAACGGTTTGCCGTAAAATCCTTGTCCTATAAACAGATGTTCTATTCCACAATTATTCCAATTAGAATATAAATAGTTAATCAGTCCATGGGATATTGAAAAACACTTTTTATCTTTAATTCTTAAATATTTATTCCTTTTAGCTTTCTCCTTTTCTGTTAAAAAATAAGAAACTTTATCATAATCATTAAAATTATCCACATTTATTATTAGCACTAATGAAAATCCATTCTTAATAAAATTCATATATATTTTGTAATCTATTGATTTAAAATTATCTATCTTTATATATTTAATTTTATTTGCATCAAAAACAATATTATTTTTTACTTGTTCTAACATTATTACCTCATATTTTTTAAAGTATTATTCTTTATTTTTTTCTTTGCTAGTATTCAAATAAGCAATTTATCTTTTAAACTATACTACTTTATCTTATAATCATAAATATACCACAATTGATAATAATTGTCAATATCATTTTCCAAAATACTATCTATTTACCAAATATTATATAAATGAACAAAATTATTTTTATATTCAATTAATATTTATCTGCACATATTGATTGAATATATTTATTGGCAAACATCCACAATCCCTGGAAAAATATATAGTATATATCATTTTAATTTATATCTATCTACTTTAATTAAAGCTTTTTTAATTTTCACACAAAAAACACTTGAAATTCTACTTAAATTTCAAGTGTTTTAAAGTTGTTTTATTATTTCTTTATATATCAAAAATAAAAGGAAGAATGTTTCCATTCTTCCTTTTACCTTATATATTTAAAGATTATTGATCTCCTAGTGTTGCAACCATAACAGCTTTTATAGTGTGCATTCTGTTTTCAGCTTCATCAAATACAATTGAGTATTTGCTTTCGAATAATTCGTGAGAAACTTCCATTTCTGATAAGCCATATTTTTCTTTTATTTCTTTACCTACTGCTGTTTCTTCATCATGGAATGCTGGTAAGCAGTGCATGAATTTAGCATCAGGATTTCCAGTCATTTTTATCATGTTCATGTCAACTCTGTATGGAGTTAATAATTTTATTTTGCTTTCCCATACTGAATCTGGTTCTCCCATTGATACCCAAACGTCTGTATATAAAACGTCACAACCTTTAACACCTTCTTCGATATTATCAGTTATTGTAACTTTAGCGCCAGTTTCAGCTGCTATTTCTTTGCATTTAGCAACTAATGCAGCATCAGTTGGTATTTCTTTTGGAGAAACTATTCTAAAGTCCATTCCCATTTTAACAGCACCTATCATAAGAGCATTTGCCATGTTATTAGCACCATCTCCAACATAAGCAAATTTAATTTCGCTTAATGGTTTATTGAAATGTTCTCTTATTGTTAAGAAGTCAGCTAATATTTGAGTTGGGTGATCTTCATCTGTTAATCCGTTCCAAACTGGTACTCCAGCATATTCAGCTAAAGTTTCAACGATTTCTTGACCAAATCCTCTGTATTCTATACCATCGTACATTCTTCCTAGAACTCTTGCAGTATCTGCAGCTGATTCTTTTTTACCAATATGGCTTCCTGTTGGTCCTAAGTAAGTTACATGAGCTCCTTGGTCTTTTGCTCCAACTTCAAATGCGCATCTTGTTCTAGTTGAAGCTTTTTCAAATATTAAAGCAATGTTTTTGCCTTTTAATCTTTGTACTTCAGTTCCTGTATATTTAGCTCTTTTTAAATCTCTAGCTAAATCTAAGAAATAGTTTATTTCCTTTGGTGTGAAATCCATTAGTGTTAAAAAGTTTCTGTTTTTTAAGTTAAACATATGTTATTCCTCCTAATAGTATAATATTTATATTATAAACTTTTATATTTTAGATTACATATGTATTATGCAATCATTTTAGCTTTTTAATTAATTATTATTTTACTATTCTTGTACCTGAAGTTCCATTAATAGCTTCTTTTGCTTTTGCAAGGGATGCTATTAATGCAGTTTTATTTTCGCTAAATTGAACAAATTTTTTGCAAGCTTCAACCTTTGGAAGCATACTTCCTGGTGCAAATTGTCCTTCAGCAATATATTTGTCAACTTCTTCTAAAGTCATTTTAGCCAAAGATTCTTGATTTGGTTTGTTAAAGTTTATAGCAACTTGATCTACAGCTGTAAGAACTAGTAACATATCAGCATCTATTATTTCTGCTAATTTTTCAGCTGCAAAATCTTTATCTATAACTGCTGGAACACCTTTTATAACACCATTGTCATTAACAACTGGAATTCCGCCGCCACCACAAGAAATTACTACATTTCCTGCTTCAACTAATTGTTTTATCATAGCTTTTTCTATAACATCTACAGGTTTTGGTGAAGCAACAACTCTTCTATATCCTCTTCCTGCATCTTCTTTCATTACATAGCCTTTTTCAGCCTCTAATTTTTTAGCCTCTTCTTCACTATAAAAAGAACCTATTGGTTTTGTAGGATTTTGAAAACCTTGGTCATCAGCATTTACTAATACTTGAGTAACTACTGTTCCTACAGGTTTATTAATATTTCTTTTACCTAATTCATCCTCTATAGCATTTTGAAGATGATATCCTATATAACCTTGTGAAAAGGCTCCGCAAACATCAAATGGAAATAATACATTAGAATTATTTGCTTTATATCCAGCCTCTACAGAAGCTAATATTTGACCTACTTGAGGGCCATTTCCATGAACTACTGAAACTGTATGTCCTTCCTCAATTAAATCTACTATAGATTTTGCTGTATCTTTACAAGTTTTTAATTGACTTTCTGGAGTTTTGTCTTTTGGATCTGATTGTAAGGCATTTCCTCCTAAAGCTAATACTATTTTCATAAAAGCACCTCCGAAAAATAATATGTTTAATACTTTAAATTTAATTACATACATTAGCTTATGTAAATTATGATACATTATAAAT